>Ga0302325_10001722_pt1 | contig 55026 bp, 52 predicted proteins | sample Palsa_T0_2_FD_201948 | JGI IMG/M metagenome (GOLD analysis project Ga0302325, IMG submission 201948) | Peat permafrost microbial communities from Stordalen Mire near Abisko, Sweden - Palsa_T0_2 | ecosystem: Environmental > Terrestrial > Soil > Palsa > Peat permafrost | place: Sweden: Abisko... | reverse complement strand
GAACACCCATGGCGACGGCTAAATTCCAGCCTTTACGAAGAAAACTCGGCGCCCTAACACCGAGGCGAAGCTGGGGCACGTGAATAATCCGGGCTAGCCAGCGCGGCCGATTCTCGATCACGGCATTCTCGGCGCGACCTCGTCCATCGACTCGGCGCGGTCGCGCAGCTTCTGCGCGGCGAGGGCGCGCTGCTGCGGGGTCAGCACGGACAGCGCCGCCTCGGCCACGCGCAGCATGCGCTCGCTGGTCTTCTGCGCTTTCCTTGAAACGTCCAGCGGCGGCGCGACTTCGTCCATCACGAAGCGATCCTGCTTGAACGCGTTCATCAGCTTCGCCCCGCGCTCCCGTGCTCCTGTGCCTTCCTCCCGGCGCTCTTCGTGCCCGGCGGCCTGCCAGCGCTGCTTCATCGCGTCCTTGATCTGCGCCTTCTGCGCCTCCGAAAGACCCAGGTCGGCGGCCCACTTCGCCAGCGGGTGCTTGTCGCGCATCTGCTGTGCGCGGGCGGCCACATGCGCCTCCACGGCGTCGACGAAGGCAACGCGCTGGTCGGGCGACAGTACGGCGTGGAGCTGCTCGAAGGCCGCGCGGTCGGTGGGCTGAACGGCCTGCATCGCCGCGACCAGCGCGTCGATCTTCGGCTGCAAGGCGGGACGATCGATCTGCCCGGCTTCCACCTGGGCGGCGACGGCGAGCACCAGTCCACGCCGCGCGGCGTGGGCGCCGGAGTGCCGTGCCTCGGCGTCCGTGGCCATCTTCTCCAGGGTCGCGCGTTGAGGGGCCGTCAGCGGAACGTCGCCGAGCGCGTCTCCCACCAGCTTCAGCGGGCCATGCGTGGCCTGCGCGACCGGCGCGCGCGTGGTCGCGGCCTCGGCCGTGGTCGGCGGCTGGGGAGCGACGGCGGCGCCGCAGCCGAGGGCCGGGATGGCGAGCGTGATGGCGAGGGGAACGAGCAAGCGCCTGAGCATGGGCAAAACCTCCACGACCCATTGTGACGCCGCCCGGCCGCCAGGGCGCGGCGCGAACCGGTAAAGCTTCGTAAACGGACGCCCCGGGGTCGCCCGCGGGGCCGCGGCGTCGCGGACGCGTAGTCTCCCAGGGCCTCCCGAAGGTCGGCTAGAAAATGAACACCCCGCAGGCGATGACGGTGCTCCAGGTGCCCCGGGGGTGGCCTTCCGCACTCTGCACGATGTTACGCGTCTTCAAGATGGTCTTCTCCAGACGGAACACCTGCTCGCGCTCGCTCCAGGCCTTCTCGGCGTCGAACTCGATACCGAGCGTGGTGCCCAGCATCGTCGCCGCCAGATCTTCCGCGTAGTCGCCGGCCTTCTTCGCCGTCTCCCCGTAGCTGTGGTGCTCGGAGAGGTAGCCATAGCGGTCCTTGTCGGCGGGGCGGGCGAGACCGATGGATGCAGCGATGAGGCGGTTGGGCTCGTTCGTATCCTGACGGGCCATCACGCAGTGGACGATCTGGCCCGGCATGATGAGCTTTTCGCCCTCTTTGCGGCTCATCTCCCGGCAGCGCGGCGGAAATATGGAGCTCACCGTAACCAGATTGGCCTTCTCGATGCCGGCGTCGCGAAGGGCGAGCTCGAACGACGAAAGACGATCCTTGTGAACGCCGACGCCGTTGGTGAAGAAGATGGCCTTGGGCACGAACATCTCGTGCATCCGCGGAAAGCCACTTTCGCCGAGGACGATGTTGCTCTTCTCGATAACCTTTTTTGCCATTGTCAGCGCGCCAGCCTACCCGGATCGTTCTTGCCGCAGAGTGAAATGTGGCCGCCGGCTTCGCGCTGGAAGCCGAGCGTCGTCACACGTTCGTCACGCCTTCTTGCTACGCGTCGAGGCGGCGGTCTTGGCTATGGCGGCCGGCTTCGTGGCTTCTGCGGCGGGCTTCTGCGGTGCGGCGCGCCTGGGCGCGGCGGCCTTGGGCGCGGCCTTGCTCGCCGCGGCGCGCTTGGCCGTCGACTTGTACACGTCGTAGAGACGCGGAACCGGCCAGGCCAGGAGGCGCTGGCGGTAGCCCGCGTCCTTGGTGCGCTTCTCCAGCTCGAGGATGGCGTCGATGAGCTTCTCGCGAGTCCCGAACTTGCTCTTTACTTCACTGAAGGTCGCATGAAGGCGCAGGAGCTTGGCGTTGGAGACGTGGGCGAGGCCCTTGCTGGCGCTGGTCCGGGCCACCCACAGCTCCTCGCTGGTGAGCTTTTCGAGGGCTTCGACGAGCTTGCTCTTCTCGCCGAACGTTTCCTTCATCAGGGCGAGCGGGGTCTTGCTGGACATCAGGCTCTTCTTTCTCGAGGGTGCGCGAGATGACTCGCGCGGCAAAACGGGGGGCCGGACCCATAGCAAGGGAACCACACGCAAGCAAGTCGGGGACTCACTCGCGCGAGAGGCTCGCGTCCACCACGTCGGGCATCGAGCGATAGCGGCGGTAGTAGCGGGTGACGCTGATCACGTAGTCACGCGTCTGCGTGTAGGGCGGGATGCCGCCGGAGCGGATGACCGCGCCGTCGCCCGCGTTGTAGGCGGCGATGGTGAGCTCGAGATCGCCGTTGAACTCGTTGGCCAGGATGCGGAGCAAGCGCACGCCGCCGAAGATGTTCTCTCGAGGATCGTCGATGTCACGAACCTGCATCAGCATGGCGGTGTCGGGCATGAGCTGCATGAGACCGCGCGCACCCGAGACGCTCACCGCGCGAGGATCGTAGTCGCTCTCGCAACGGATGATGGCCCGCACCAGCTGCTCGGGGATCTGGTAGAGCGTGGCCGCCTGGCGAATCAGCTCCCCGTAGCGGGTGTAGCGCGCCACGTCGTGATCGCTGGGGGGCACGGGCACCACGCCGGGCGCGACGCCGGCGCGCCAGCCTTCGCCGTTGCCGTGGATGTAGACGCGAAACCGCCGGTCGCCATTGGGCGTGTTGGTGAAGTGCACCACCCCGTCGGCGTCGGTGAACTTGTAGATGTCGGCGTGCGCCGTCCCCGCGGCGGCGAGGACGCCGAGCAGAACGAGGGTGGCGGCGAGGGCGAGGCCGGGGGCTGCGCGGGGCATGCGGTGGGGAAGCGGCGGCCTCTCGAAACAAATGGTGCCGATCGGGACGCCTCTCAGCAAGTTACACGGCAAAGGGGCCGCGTATTCCGCAGAGTTCAGCTACCTTCTCGCGGTCCGCCGTGGAGACCTGGTCGACCCCGCTCATCGCCGCGACCGCAGCATTCCTGGCCCTCCTCCTCTGGCGGGTCCGGCCCAGGCTGGGGTGGGGGGTGGATCGCGTCCTCGGGGGCGAGGCCCTGCGCGAGACGCAGGCGCGCATCGAGGCGGCGGCGACCGACGCCGAGAGGGCCCTGGCGCTGTGCGACGCGGCGGACCTGCGAGGGGCGGCCCACGCCCGGGGGATGTACCTGCGTGCGCTGCGCGCCGACCCCGCGTCGGCGGCGGTGGTCGAACGGGTGGTGGCGGGGCTGTCCCGCCGGCCGCGCGCGCTGGAGTCGTTGCTCTGGCGCCACCTGGCGACCACGCCGTGGACGGAGTCGAAGGACGCCACGCGGGCCGCGCTCGAGGGGCTGCGAGTCCTCTACGAGGGCCCCCTCCGGAACGCGGTGCGCGCCAAGGCCCTGACCCACGCGCGCGACGCGCTCGGGTGAACGCGCCTACTTCCCCCCACCTCGGGGGATTGCCCGACCGTCCTAGCCGGCCGGCCAGAACACCTCGGGCAGCGCGTGCCGGTGCCAGAGCGACAGCCAGTCCATCAGCGCCGCCACGGTGATGTGCACGAGAAACCCCTGGTAGATGCTCTTCGTGCGCATGGAGAGGGAGCCCAGCGCGATGCCGGCGACGATGGCCCCGTTGGCCTCGAGAAATGGCTTGCCATAGTGGATCATGCAATAAGGGACGGCCATGGCGAAGATGGCGCCCGAGCCGAAGCTTCGCCGCAGCGCCCCCAGCCAGAAGCCGCGAAAGAACATCTCCAGGCCGAGGAACTGGGCGAAGTACATCCCCTCCCAGCACAAGAAGTCGTACCAGGAGCGCGAGCTCTCCTTGTAGAAGGGGTAGTACGAGCTGAAGTCCGGCTGCCGCGACACGACGAGCAGCAGGGGGAGCACGATGGCCAGAAAGACGCCGTAGATCCAGGCGTGCTCGAGGAAGCCGCGCGCGCGCAGCCCCATGTCGAGCAGCGAGTCTTCGCGGAAGCAGAGCTTCCACACCGGGAAGGGGAGCACGTACCCGAAGACGCGGGCGAAGGCCCACCAGCCGAAGCCGTAGAGCTCCTCGAACTGCGCGAGCTTGATGGTGGCGGGGTGGGCGGCGTCCATGCGGGCGAGCCAGGGGCGCACGCCGACGTCGAAGAACGAGCGACCGCCGTAGTACTCCTGCAGCGTGAGGATGACCGCGCACATGGCCAGGGCCACGAAGGGGCGGAGGTCGTTCTTGCCTTCGGCCTTCAGTCGCGACCGCCAGGCCGCCGCGTCGTCGTCGAGCTCCCTCCAGGTGCGGCGAAAGAACCACCACAGCGCTGGCAGGAGCAGCAGCAGGACCGGGATGGGGAGGAGGGGCTTGACCGCCTCCACGAACGAGCCGAACCCGCCAGCGTCGGGGGCCACGGAGGGCGGATCCAGCAAGGGACGCCGAGACTAGCCGGGATTGTCCATGACGGGAGGAGACATCGTGCGTTTGCAAACGCGCGCCCCGGATTGCTACATCCAGGAGCTCCCCATCCCGTCTCCCAGGTTTTCACGCCATGAACGACGATTCGTCCGAAAAAGCCGGAAGGCTCCCCAACTTCGTCCTGGAGCTCGTCCAGAGCGACGTGCGCGCCGGCAAGAACGGCGGGAAGGTGACGACGCGTTTCCCGCCGGAGCCGAATGGCTACCTGCACATCGGCCACGCCAAGAGCATCTGCCTCAACTTCGGCATCGCTCAGAGCGTCCCCGGCGCGGCGTGCAACCTGCGCTTCGACGACACCAACCCCAGCGTCGAGGAGGACGAGTTCGTGCGCTCCATCCAGGACGACGTCCGCTGGCTGGGCTTCGACTGGGGGTCGCGCCTCTACTTCGCGTCGGACTACTTCGACCAGCTCTACGCCATCGCCGAAGAGCTGGTGTCCGAGGGCAAGGCCTACGTCGACAGCCAGTCGCTGGAAGAGATGCGCGCCGGACGGGGGAGCTTCTACGAGACCGGGCGCCTCAGCCCGTATCGCGAGCGCAGCGCGGCGGAGAACCTGGACCTCCTGCGCCGCATGGGCGCCGGGGAGTTTCCCGACGGAGCGCACGTCCTCCGCGCCAAGATCGACATGCAGTCGCCCAACCAGAACCTGCGCGACCCGGTGATGTACCGCATCAAGCGCGCGCACCACCACCGCACCGGCGACACCTGGTGCATCTACCCCATGTACGACTTCGCGCACGGTTACTCCGACGCCCTCGAGGGGGTGACCCACTCCATCTGCACCCTGGAGTTCGAGAACCACCGGCCGCTCTACGACTGGTTTCTCGACCAGACTCCGCGCTTCGATCCCCGCCCGCACCAGACCGAGTTCGCGCGCCTGAACCTCACCTACATGACGCTCTCCAAGCGCAAGCTGAAGCAGCTGGTCGACGGCGGGCAGGTAAGCGGCTGGGACGACCCGCGGATGCCGACGCTGGCCGGGCTGCGCCGCCGCGGGTACACGGCCGAGGCCATCCGCGCGTTCTGCGAGCGCATCGGGGTGTCCAAGCGCAACAGCTTTGTCGACGTGACGCTGCTGGAGCACGCGGTGCGCGAAGACTTGAACGCGCGCTGCCGTCGCGCCATGGGAGTGGTGCGGCCGCTGCGAGTGGTGCTGGAGAACTACCCCGAGGATCGGGAGGAGACGTTCGAGGCACCCTGGCTGCCGGACGATCCCTCCAGGGGTACCCGCGCGCTGCCCTTCTCGCGTGAGCTCTACGTCGACCGGGAAGACTTCGCCGAGGTGCCGCCGAAGGGCTGGTTCCGCCTGTCGCCGGGGGCTGAGGTGCGGTTGCGCCACGCCTGCATCATCAAGTGCGTGGGCGTGGTGAAGGACGAGCGCGGGGAGGTGAGGGAACTCCGCTGCACCTGGGACCCGGACTCGCGCGGCGGCAACGCCAGGGACGGACGCAAGATCAAGGGCACTCTCCACTGGGTGTCGGCCAAGCGCAGCGTGCCGGCGGAGATTCGCCTCTACGACCGGCTTTTCCAGAGCGAGCGCCCGGGTGAAGAAGAGGGGAGGGAGCTCCTGGCGGATCTCAACCCGCACTCGTTCGAGGCCCTGGTCGGCCGCCTGGAGCCGGCACTGGAAGGCGAGCAGCCGGGAGACCGCGTGCAGCTGGAGCGCGTGGGCTATTTCTGCGTCGACAAGGACTCGAAGCCCGGCGCTCTCGTCTACAATCGCACCATCGGCCTCAAGGATTCGTGGGCGGCGAAGCAGGGGAAGTGAAGGGCGAGGTCAGGCGCTCGACCGCGCGCTCTCTTCCCAGGACGGCGATGACGTCGTAAAGGCCCGGGCTGGCGGTTCGTCCGGTGAGCGCCACCCGCGCCGCCTGTGCCACGTCCTTGATCTGCAGGCCGCGCTCCGCCAGCCACGAGGTGACGCGCTCCTCGATGCTCTGCGATGTCCAGGGCTCCGCCCTCTCGATCACGCCGGCCAGATCGCGAAGCAGCGGCGCGCTGGCGGGACCGAGGAACTTCGCCGCCGCGGTCGGGTCCACCACCGGCGCCTCGCGGAAGACGAAGTCCAGCCGATCGGCCGCGTCGGCGAAGGTCGTGGCGCGCTCGCGGATCATGGGGATGGCCGCCTTCACGCGCGCGCGATCGAGGGCGAAGAGGCCGCGCTTCTCGAGGAAGGGGAGCAGGCGATCGACGTACTCGTCGTCGCCCATGAGCCGGGGCGTCTTCAGGTGCTCGTGGTTGATGGCCAGGAACTTCTTGGCGTCGAACTTGCCGTCGCTGCGGTTGCAGTGCTCCCAGTCGAAAGCGGCGACGAGCTCGTCGAGCGAGAACACCTCCTGGTCCCCGTGCGACCAGCCGAAGCGCGCCAGGTAGTTGAGGACCGCGCGCGGCGAGTAGCCCTGGTCGCGGTACTCGGTGACGCTGACCGCGCCGTGCCTCTTGCTCAGCTTCTCGCCGTTGGGGGCGAGCATCATGGGGAGGTGCGCGAACTGCGGGATGGTCGCGCCCAAGGCCTGGTAGAGGAGGATCTGCGGCGGCGTATTGACCATGTGGTCGCGACCGCGGGCGATGAGGGTCATCCCCATGGAGATGTCGTCGACCACCGCGCCGAAGTTGTAGAGCGGCACGCCGTCGCTGCGGACGAGGACGAAGTCCTGCTGCGCGGCGTTGGGCGTGGTCACCTCGCCAAAGACCCGGTCGACGTAGGTGACGCTGCCGCTCTCGGGCGCGCGAAAGCGGACCACGAAGGGGAGATCCGGCTGGTCGGTGCGGTCGCGGCAGGTGCGCGGGTACTTGAAGGTGGCCTTGGGGTCGCGCGCCTTGAGGGCGGCGCGCGCCGCGTCGAGCTCCTCGCGCGTGCAGGTGCAGCGATAGGCCTTGCCCTCGCGGATCAGGCCCTCGCTCCACCGGCGGTAGATGCCGAGGCGCTCGGTCTGCGTGTAGGGCCCGTATGGCCCGCCGACCTCGGGGCCCTCGTCCCAAGTGAGGCCGAGCCACTTCAGCGAATCGAAGATGACGCGCAGGCTCTCCGGGGTGCTGCGCTCCTGATCGGTGTCCTCGATGCGAAGGACGAAGGTGCCCGAGGTCTTCCTCGCCCAGAGCCAGTTGAAGAGCGCCGTGCGCACGCCGCCGATGTGAAGATACCCGGTGGGCGACGGCGCGAACCGGACGCGCGTGGTCATGCGCGTCGAAGTAGCACGTTCCTTCGAGGCCGAGGTAGTACGCCTTCCTCTCGACCCTCGAGCCCCGTCTCTCCCGTGAGCACCCCGCATCCCCTCCTCGGCAAGACCCCGCAGGCCCTCCTGGTCATGCTGATCGTGCTGGCCCTGCCGTACGCCAGCCCGCGCCTGCGCGCGCTGCGTGTCGCGCGCGCTCCGTGGGATCATGTTCCCGCCCTCGAGGACGAAGCGGCGCCGGCGGCCGTCGCCATGGTGGCCGCGACCGGCGAGCAAGCGCTCCCCGCGTCGGAGAACACGCCGACGGTGAACAACGCGCTGCCGTCCCCGTCGACCGGCACCTTGCCCGAGATCGATCCCCAGGTCCGGGAGACGTTGCGCACCCTGGCCATCGAGGACCCCGGCGGCCACGCCCTCGACGCCTTCTTCGCCCGCCTCGCGCGCACCGATCGCAAGGAGCCCGGGGCGGTGACGCGCATCCTTCACTACGGCGACTCGACCATCGCCAGCGACTACGTCTCCGGCACCATGCGCCGCCGCCTGCAAGCGCGCTTCGGCGACGCCGGGCACGGCTTCATCCTCATCGCCAATCCGTGGGAGTGGTACTTCCACAACGACGTCCTCCACGCCTCCGATGGCGACTGGAAGGCCAGCCGGCTGGCGGGCCCGGTGGCACCCGACGGCATGTACGGGCTCGGTGGAGTCTCCTTCACCAGCTACGGGGGCGGCGTCGCATGGTTCGGCACCGCCGCGCGCGGCGACTTCGGACGGCGCGTCTCGCGCTTCGACCTCTACTACCTCGAGCAGCCAGGCGGCGGCGACGTGGAGCTCACCGCCCGCGGCTCGCCGCCGGAGCGCTTCTCGACGCGCGGGGAGGGGAAGGCGTCGCGCATCCACTCGGTCCGCGTGGACGACGGCGAGGCCAAGCTCACCGTGCGCGCGCTGGGGGGCGGACCGGTGCGCCTCTTCGGGGTGGCGCTGGAGCGCGACCACGCCGGGGTCGTGTACGACGCCCTCGGGTCGCACGCCGCCATGGCCGCATACTGGCAACGGCAGGATCGCGCGCACTGGAAGGACCAGCTCGCGCTGCGCGACGCCGCCCTGGTGGTCTTCCAGTACGGCACCAACGAGAGCGACCTGTGGAAGCTCGATCGCGAGGAGTACGAGAAGGCGCTGGCCGGGCTGGTCGACGAGCTGCGCGAAGTCGCGGGGGGAGCGTCGATCCTGGTGGTCGCGCCCCTCGATCGCGCCGAGGAGAAGGACGGCCGTCTGCTGACCAAGCCGGTCATCCTCGACCTGGTGGCCATCCAGAAGCGCGTCGCGCTCGCGCACGGGGCGGCCTTCTGGAGCGCCTTCGACGCCATGGGCGGGGAGGGCTCCATGGCGCGCTGGGTGAAAGCCCTGCCCGCCCTCGGCGGGGGGGACTTGACGCACCCCACGCCGCTGGGGGCCGAGGTGCTCGGCGACATGCTCAGCGACGCGCTGGTGGCCGCGTACCAGCGCTGGAAGGCGTCTTCACCGGGGGGCGACGGTGGGTGAGGCGGCGTCGCCCGCAGCGTCCCAGGTACGCGGCGCGCGGGTCGGCGGAAGGCCCCGCTCCGCGCGCCACTCGTCGTAAGCGTGCACTAGGTCGCCGGCGAAGGACGTGGCGACCTGGGCGTACCCGGTCCGGGTCAGGTGCACGCGATCCCGCTGCGCGCGCGGCTCCGGCTCCGCCGCCCAGGAGACGATGCTCCCCGCGCCGCCCATGGCCTCCTGCTGATCGTAGAACGCGCAGCCCGCGGCCTCGGCAACCTTGCGCTGCACGGCGACGATCTCGGCCAAGCGCGGCAGGGAGTGCCAGTCGTCCTGCTCGGGGGTGTGGCGCGCCAGATCGGGCGGGCCGAGCAGGATGCACGATGCGGAGGGCGTCGCGCGGGCGATGCGTCCGAGAAAGTCCACCAGCTTGCGCTCGTACTCGGTGTCACCGAGCCCCGGCTCCAGCGCCTCGTTGGTGCCGTAGGCGACGACCACCAGCGCCGGCGAGGCGTGGCGTAGCTGATCGGTGAAATGCGCCTCGTTCCAGCGCAGCGGGGTGAAGATCTGCGCCCCGTTGATCCCCAGCGCATCGACCACCACCCCCGCCTCCGAGCGGTCGAGCGTCATCCCGAAGACGCGGACCTCGCCGTCGCCCACCGCGCGAAGCTCGATCTGGTGCGTTGTGTCGGCCACGTCGAAGGAAAACCATCCCGAGCTGCCGCGCGCGGTGCGCGTCGCCACGCGACCGGCGCGTGCACCGTCGATGTAGACGTCGAAGCTGCCGCCGTGCGGGTCCTGGCCGTAGTCGAGCTCGATGCGCGACGAGCGCGCGGCGACGTCGGTCCAGGCGCGGGCCCCGGCCCGGGCGGTCTCGATGCCCACGCCGAGCAGCCCGTAGCAGCCGTCGATGCCGGTGAAGCTCCGGTCCTTGTGGAACTTCACCTTGGTGGCCTCGAACTCCCGGGTCATTCCCCCCCGGATCCCGTCCTGCCCGTAGCCCTTCCAGGGCTTGCCGATGGACACGAAGCCGCGTCCCCCCTCGCCGAAGCGCGCCTGGAGCGCGCGGCGGAACACCGCCACGCCGAGATCGCTGGCGGTGTGCGAGTCGCCGTACTGCAGGATGCGCACGTCGTCGTGTGCGTGACCGTCGTCGAGCCCCGCCAGGGACTCGAAGACGCGCGCGAGGAGGTCCGGGCCGTAAAGGTGCCCGACCGCTGCGCTCGACAGCGGCGGCTCCGCCAGCGGCGTGTCGCTGGACGCCGGGCCCGGTGCGAGGGCCTGGAGCGGCGGGGCCGCGGCCTCGGCGGTCGGCGCATCGGCGTGCGCCACGCGGGCGGCGATGAGCCCTTCGGCAGGCCGTGCCCCTGGCAAGCGCAGCGTGGAGGGACCGTCCGCGCATCCGGCGAGGAGGAGGAGCGAGGCAAGGAAGAAGCGCGATCGCACGACGACGGCGATCGTCGCACGCCGCCGCGAGCGGAAGCAAATTGCTCTAGCCCGGGCTAGCTTGTCGGGCGTGATCGGTGCGCTCGAACTGCGGCCCCGCGCACGCGTGGTGTTCGCTGCGTGCTGGATGGTGGGTCAGGCCGCGCTGGTGCTGACCGCCGGCGCACGCCCGGACGGCGCCTTCGCTTTCCGGATGTTCCCCGAGGCGTCGACGATGGAGATCCACCTCTGGCGCGAGGTCGACGGACGCTGGATCCCGGCGCGCGAAGGCGAGTGGAGCGCGCACGACGGCTCGGGGCAGCTGCGGCATTTCTCCTGGCGGGATCGCGTGCGCGATCCCATCTTGGCGTCCATCGACACCCGCGTCTTCGCCTCCTACGGTGCGGACGCGCAGCTGGCGCGCCTCGGTCGGGCGCTGGACGACGTCGCCGATCACCTGCCCGAGGACGGCGAGACGGTGCGTCTGCGCGCGGAGGTCGTGGTATCGAGAAACGGCCGCGAGCCGACCGCCACCACCCTCGAGAGCCATCCCCGCAGGCGGGGCCCGTGAATGTGGGACGCCGTCCGACGCTGGCGCGATGCCGTGGGCGACGCGTACGCCCTCGGTCTGGTGCGCATCGCGCTAGGATTGCTGCTCTTCGCCGCCGGCCTGCGTGCCGCCCGCGACCTGGAGGACGTCTACTTCGGCGACGTCTTTCATTGGCCCATCGTGCCGGAAGCGCTCGTCCCGTCGAGGAGCGTCTACGCGCTCCTGGTCATCGCGCAGGTGCTGCTCGCCGTGCTCGTCGTGGCCGGTCATCGCACCAGCGCCCGCCCCGCCCTCCTCGCCAGCGCCCTCCTCGGGACGTACCTCCTCCTGTGCGATCGCCTCCAGTTCCACAACAACCGCTGGGCGCTCTACTGCTACGCGGTCCTCCTCGCCTTCGCGCCATGCGACCGGAGCTTTCACCTGGGACCGCCGCCGGCCACCCGCGTGGGCCCGCTCTGGGCGGCGCGACTGGCGCAGATCCAGCTGGCCCTCATCTACGTCGCCTCCGGCGGCTCCAAGCTGCTCGATCCCGACTGGCGGGACGGCCGCGTGCTGCTCGAGCGCTTCCGCCTCTACGGATCGCAGGCCGTCGAGGCCGGGGTGCCGCAGCGCGTGCTCGACTGGATGACCCAGGCCGACGTGACCAGCGCCCTGGCCAAGCTCGCCATCGCCACCGAGCTATTGCTCGCCGTCGGCCTGGGCTCGCGCTCGGCGCGCGTCTTCGCCCTGTGGTGGGGCCTCTGGTTTCACCTCGTCATCGAGGCCACCAGCCGCGTCGAGGGCTTCACCTGGCTGACGCTCTCCATCTATGTGCTCTTCGTCACGCCCGACGTGCACGTGCGGAAGCTCTCCTTCGACTCGTCGCGCGCCCTGGGCCGATGCGCGGCTCGCGCCGTGGCGCTGCTCGACTGGCTGGCGCGCTTCGAGGTCAAGGCGTGGGGGCCGGATGCGGTACGGCAAGGGCACGTGGTGGTGGTCGTGCGGCGCGACGGGACGCCCGCCACCGGCCTGCGCGCGCTGGCCATGGTGGCTCGCTGCACGCCGCTCCTTTTCCCGGTGTGGGCTCCCCTGGCCCTCCTCGCCAGCTTCACGCGAGGCCGTGACGCGGACGTGGAGGACTGATGCGCTCCACCCGACGCGCCCTGCCGGTCCTCTCGTTGGCTATGGCCGTCGCCGGCGTCGCCCGGGATGCGCGGGCTTACCGCCCCTTCGACGGGACCGATGCCGACGTGGCCGAGTTCGGCGACTTCGAGCTCGAGGTCGGACCCGTCCACTGGTTCTCGCAGGGCGACGTCCACGACCTCATCGCGCCCGCTACCGTTCTCAATCTGGGGTTTCTGCCGCGCTGGGAGCTGGTGGTCGACTTTCAGAACTTCGTCGCCCTGGACCGTCCCCGCGGCCAGCCCCGGGATCAGCTGCTCGATACCGACGTCTTGACCAAGGTGGTGCTGGTGCCGGGAGTCCTGCAGGACCGAGGTCCCTGGCCCAGCGTCGCGATCGAGCTCGGCCCGCTGCTTCCCAACGTCGACGCGGAGGAGGCCTTCGGCGCCTCGGCGGACCTCATCGTGTCCGAGCGCTGGCCGGGCTTGGCCATGCACGTGAACAGCTGGCTGGAGCTGACGCGCGGCGCGCTGCACCCCGACTGGTTCGAGGGCGCGATCCTCGAAGGGCCCTCCCGCGAGCACGTGCGCCCGGTGGGGGAGCTCTTCGTGGAGCACGAGTTCGTGGCCGGTGTGACGACGTGGTCGGCGCTGGCGGGCGCCATCTGGCGGGCACGCGATGGCCTCGACCTCGACCTGGGGCTGCGCGAAGCACGCGTGGGGGGCGAACACGCCACGGAAGTCCGCCTGGGCTTGACCTGGGCCCTCGGTCTCTGGGAGCCGCGAGCCGATCTGCGCTGATCCGTTCTCTTGCGAGCCTTCGACCGGCTCGCAGCGAAGGTGAGTCAATCTGACTCGCGCGGCCCGGATGCCACGTGCATGGCGCAGCCCGACCGTGCGCCCAAGATCGGCCGAGCTCGCGTGCAAGCGCATGCTTTCGCCGCAGAAGACAGCTCGAGGCGGGACGCCGCCCCGCGGCACGGGTTCTGCTTTTGCATTCGACGGAGGGCTGCGAAGCATGTCCAAGGTCGATGACCAGCGCGATGGCGCGCTCACTCATGCCGTACCGGAAGGGGGCGCCACGGAGTCCGGGGCGTACCGCATTCCCTGCGCCTTCGAGCCGACGCCGCGCAAGACCCCCATGCTCCCCGCCCGCGCGCTTCCCCTCGGGGCGCCGCGGCCGACGCTGACCCTCATGAGCGGCATGGAGGCCGGCCGCGTCATCCCGCTGGACGCCGAGGCGGTGGTCATCGGGCGCGAGGTGGTGGGCGACGGCCTGTCCATCGAGGACCCGGGGATCAGCCGCCGGCACGCGCGTATCGTCAGGAACGAGGACGGCACGCATCGCATCGAGGACCTGGGCTCCACCAACGGCACGCTGGTGCGGGGCATCCGGGTGGCCGTGGCCCCCCTCGAGCACGGGGACTACGTGCAGCTCGGGGGAAGCTTGCTGGCCCGCTTCGCCATGATCGATCCCACGGAAGAGGCCCTGGCCCGTCGGCTCTACGAGTCGTCGGTGCACGATCCGCTGACGCGCGTGTATAATAAGCGATACTTCCTCGGTCGTCTCGAGGCCGAGGTGGCGTGCGCAAGGCGAACGGGCGACGCGCTGTCTTTGCTCATGCTCGACGTGGACCAGTTCAAGCGCTTCAACGACGCCTTCGGCCACCTGCCGGGCGACCGTGCGCTGTGCTTTATCGCCGCCAAGGTCCTGCGGCAGATCCGGGTGGGGAGCGTCCTCGCGCGCTACGGCGGGGAGGAGTTCGTCGTCCTCTCGCCGGGCACCGCCGCCGCGGAGGCCGATCGCCTGGCCGAGCGGGTGCGACGGGCCATCGAGGGGCTGCGCTTCTCCGCGGCGGCGACCACCGTGTCACTCACGGTCAGCATCGGGGTGGCGACGGTGGCCGATCTGGGGGCGCACGAGGGAGCCCCGGCCCTGCTCAGCCTGGCGGACGCGCGTCTCCACGCCGCCAAGGCGGCGGGCCGCAACCGCGTCCACGGCGCGTAGGGCATGTGTGCCTGGTCACGGGCCCGGCTTCTGCCACTCCGCGTGCTGCACCACGGGCAGCTGCAAGGCGCGCTCGCGCTCGAGGTCGAGGTGCCCCACGTGCAGGGACAGGGGAGCCTGCACCCATTTGTAGATCGACGCGGTGAAGAGCCGGACGAAGCGCGCCACCCAGTCGTCCAGCCGCTCGCGCGGATGGTCGGGGAAGATCGAGCGCAGCGCCTGCGCCACCTCGTCGGGCGCCATCTTCTCGCCGGCGAAGAGGGCGAAGCACGCGTCGAGGACCGGGAAAGGCATGAGCTCGCGCTCGTCCTCCTGATCCGGGGCCAGCTCGGCGCTGGCCGGCTTGAGGAGGGTGAGGCGGATCCCCTCGGAGTGGTTCTGCTGGTAGAGCCAGTCGATGACGTAGTTGACCACCGTCTTCGGCACGTTGGAAAGAACGCTGAGCGCTCCCTCGCCGTCGCCTCCGATGGTCACGTAGCCCACGGCTTTCTCGCTCATGTTGCTGGTCTGGAGGAACAGACCGCCGGCCGCGTTGGCCCAGGTCCACATGCGCTCGGCGCGGACGCGGGCCTGGATGTTCTGGCGCGCCAGGACGGTGAGGGCCTCACCGGGTTGGAGCATCTTCTCCACCGCCGCGAGTTCCCGATCGAGCGCGTCTTCGATGGACACCAGCGCGAATGGCGTATCGAAGTCCCGCGCGGTCTGCTCGGCCGCCGCGCGCGTCTCGGCCGACGAGAAGCGCGACGGCAGGTAGAAGCCGCGCAGGATCTCCCGCGCCTTGGCCCGGCGCTCGCCCGGGGGCAGGGAGTGCCAGCGCATGTCGATCCAGCGCCGCGCGACGGCGAGGACCAGCAGGCTGTCGCGTCCCCCCGAGAGGGCGACGCCGATGGTCTTGAAGCAGCCGTTCTTCTCGAAGTAGTCGCCCACGCCGAGGGCCAGGGCGTCGAGCAGCTCCTCGCAGAACACGTCGCGCGGAGGGCGGGGGGAGGCCTGCGCGTCGCCGCCGGGGAGGAAGAAGCTCTTGTTCGACGGGGCGGGAAAGGCCAGCGGAACGCGGGAGGAGGCGAAGGTGGTGGGCGCGTCGACGCGGATGCGCGTGGGCTTCTCCGCGCGTGCGGCGAAGTCTTCGTGGTCATGGCGCCAGGTGGTGTTCTCGGTGCGCAGCCGCCGCGTGCGGTCGAGATCCACCGTCACCGCCGGCACCGCCTCGCAAAAACGCGCCGCCGACAGGAGCAGACGCCCGTTCTGGTTGACGAAGCCGCCGCCGTCGAACACCAGCCCGTCGTTGCCACCGACCAGGTTCACGTAGGCGAGCGTCACCTGCGAATCGGCCGCCCGGGTGGCGACCATCTCCCGGCGCGTCTCCGCGATGCCGACGCGGTAGGGCGAGGCGCTGAGGTTGAGCACCAGCTCCGCCCCTGCGTAGGACCGACGGCGCATGGGCCCGTCGGGCGACCATCCGTCTTCACACACCTCGAGCGCCAGCGCACCGAAGTCGAGCTCGAAGACCAGATCGCCGAAGGGGACCCCGTCGAGGACGTCGTAGAGCCCCGGCACCCCGCGAGCGAGGGTGCGCGCCTCGTAGAAGACGTTGTAGAGCGGCAGCTTCTCCTTGGGGACGAGGCCCCAGACGCGCCCTGCATGCACCAGCGCCGCCACGTTGTAGAGGTGCGCGCCTCGCGCCACCACCAGCCCGAGCGCCGACACGCAGCCGAGCGGCGCGGTCTCCCGGGCAAAGCGGCGGAGCTCCCGTCCCTGCGAGTCCACGAAGGCGCGCCACTGCACGAGATCCTCGGGCGGATAGCCCCCGATGAGCTGCTCGGGAAAGGCCACCACCGTGGCCCCGTCGTCGGCCGCGCTGCGGGCCGCGGCGACGGCGCGGTCCACGTTGGAACGGCACGCGCCGACGGTGGTATCGACGCTGGCGAGGGCGACGCGGACGAGCCTCACCTCCCCGCGGCTCCTGCTGCAGCGAACATGGTAGTGCTCTAGCCCTAGCACGGGAGGCGCGCTCCTCTCCCCTTCGGGCTCGTTCCGCCCAAGGCTGTGGACCGGAGGCCGGAAGGACGCGGTATCCTGGGAGCGATGCATCCCGTCACCTGCCACCACTGCGGCGCCCCCATGCAGCCCGACGCCGAGGGTCGTCTTTACCGGTGCGGCTTCTGCGGCACGCAAGCGCAGGTGGCCATCGGCGCCGATCAGATCGCGGCGGGGATGGCGCTCGACCTGTCGAACATCGATGGCTTTCTCGCCCAGCTGGCGCGCGCGCTGCAACAAGCCGTCCCCCAGCAGGTGAGGGTCGACGGCAGCGGCTCGCGGATCGTCGGCATCGAGGTGAACCTCGAGCCGGACGCCTTCATCCTGCGACGCGAGGGAGGCCGCGTGGTCTCGCAGCACAAGAAGCTGGTCCGCGGCATCGCGCTGAAGACCAAGGAGCTCCCGCTCGAACAGTGGGTGGAGATGCTGTCGCAGTCGCTGGCGCGGCACGCCAATGTCAACGCGCAGGCCGGGGCGCTGGCGGCGCAGCTGGGCGGGCGTCGCTAGCCCTTGGCTTAGCCCTTGGCTAGCCAACCGGCGGGGAGGGCGGCTACTCCTCGGGGAGGATCTCCGCCAAGCTGGGGGCGAGGTGCACCACGTAGTCGCTGCCGATGGCGCCGGCGATGGAGAACGTCGAAAGGAGACCGTCGCCGTTGAGGTCGCCGTTCGCGCTGGCGGTGAAGCTGTCACCGATGGACGAGGTGCCGGTCACGGTGTAGCCGTAAAGGTAGTACTGCGGGTCGTCGATGGTGAAGTGCAGGCACGAGAAGCCGACGCCGCTGACCGTCGAGTCGATGTCCCACTCCGTCGCGTTCGACTGGTACTTGCGGCCCTGGATGGAGGCCGGCGTTGCAGGGACGGTGGCCGACGCGGTGTAGCAGAGCGTCCGGGTCACGCCGGTCGAGGTGCCGCCGGTGAGCACGCCCTGGCTCATGTGCTCGTCCTCGTAGGCAATCACTGCCCCGTTGGCGATGCGGCCGAGGGCGTTTCGCGCCTCGCTCGACTTGCTGCTGGCCACGTACTTGCGCACACCGTAAGCAGCCAGCAGAGCCAGCACGCCGACGATGGCCACCACGATCATGAGCTCTATTAGCGTGAAACCGCCACCCCCAGTCCTCACTCGTCTTGCCCCGTATAGATTCCTCGGCACGTTACTCTCAAGTTAGACTTGGGATCGCTCGACTGTCCAGTCCAGCCCAGGCCAAACTCAAAAGGTATAGCGCAGACCTACCGACCCATCCCACATGAGAGGGAGGTCTCGGCTCCCCCCCAAGTCTCGGCCCCCCCCCAAGCCCCCCCCCACGATCCGCGCAAAACCAAGGGCGTCCCGCACACCGGCCTGGGCCGTCAGCGCAAGGTGGCGGTCCATCTGATACCACTCGACGCCCAGGCGCCCGGCGAACTCGCCATTCAAACTTTCGGCGTTGCGGTAACCAAGGATGGTGAGGGCGCCATGTGGCACATAGGCTGTAAGAGCGCCCCCTTGCCCCTGGACGAACAAGGCAAAGCGATCGGTCACATGCCCCGTCGCGCGCAGGCCGCCCCCGAAACCGTAGATGGGAAATGCGATGACATGGGTCGGATCCTGTGAAATGCCGGTGTCGGTGAATGCCAGCTCGCCGTCGGCGAAGACCATGAGCCAGCGCCAGAGCTCGTAACCGAGCTGCATGTGCATCCAGTATCCTGGCGGCAGCACGTGGCGAAGCGAGCCGGCGAAGCCGAGCACCCCGGCGGTCGACTCCAGCACCAGCCCTTTCTTTCGCGGGCGCGGCGGCGGGGCCTCGGGGGGCGGCGTGGGCAGCGTGCTATCGACCTCGCCGGTCTTGCCTTCCGGCGGCGTCGTGGCGATGGTCACCGGCGCGTCCGGGGACAGTGTAGGCGCTGGAGCACCGTCCTCCGCGCGCGCGGCCGACCCGCCGAGCCCGCCCACGCTCAGGAACGCGAGTCCCGCGACGAGCGTCCGCCCCGACGTGCGCACAGGCGCGACGCTATCACAACGGGCAGCCGGCGCGCTCCCCCCTCGGAAGCGTCTCCGCCTCCTCCACCACGTCGACGGCCACCAGCGCATGCTCGACGACGCTCATCAGGTCGTCCACGAGGAGAAGGGGCTCCCAGGCGCTCTTGTGGGTGCCTGGCGCCTCGGCCTCGATGGCGCGAAAAGCCAGGCCGTAGGACGCGTCACCGAGGGGGGTCACTCGCGCGTAGGGCTCTCCCTCGAGGACGCCGAGCAAGACATGCGGCCCGCAGCTACGCACGCGCACGTTTTCGCAGCCGAGCGAGTCGATGGCGTCGGACACGCGCTGGAGCAGCGTGGGCTGGGTCGAAGTCCGCGACGACGTGGAAACCTGGAGCATGGCCGCCTCCTCGTCTCGACCGCTATCAGGGGAGAAACGGAGGGGCCAAATTGTGGGCGTTCCTTCCAGTTGGAAGGCATCGCCTCACCCCAGGAGCCACTTCTGGATCATGCGCTTGGTCGTGTCGCGACCGACGGCGGCGATGGAGTCGACCAGGGGGATGTCCTTGGGACACACCTCCACGCAGTTCTGCGCCTTGCCGCATCCCTCCACGCCACCCTCCCCCATCACCGCGTCGAGCCTCTCGCCGGCGTGCATGGCCCCGCTGGGGTGCAGGTTGAAGAGGCGCACCTGGTTGAGCGCCGCCGGCCCCACGAAGTTGCTGAGCGGACCCACCTGAGGGCACGCCTCCAGGCAGCAACCGCAGGTCATGCAGCGCGACAGAGGGTACGCCGTCTCCTGGTTCTCCTGGGACTGGCGCGGCCCGGCCCCGAGCTCGTGCGATCCATCCAGGCGAATCCAGGCGTGGACGCGCTTCAGGTCCTCGAACATGCGCGAGCGATCGACCACCAGGTCGCGCACCACCGGGAACTTGGTCATCGGCTGCAGGGTGATGGTCTGGCCCTCCGGGGCGATGAGGTCGACCATCGCGCTGCAGGACTGGCGCACGCGACCGTTGACCCGCATGGTGCACGAGCCGCAAACCTCTTCGAGGCAGACGCTCTCCCACACCACCGGGGTGGTCGCATCGCCGCGGGTGGTGAAGGGTCGCTTCTGGATGCCCATCAACGCGCTGATGACGTTCATGTGCGGCTCCCAGGGAAGCTCGAACTCCTGCCAGTACGATTTGTCTCCCGGCCCGTCCTGACGTTGCACCTTCAGTCGCACCTTCTTGTGGTCGCTCTTGGCCATCAGGGTTTCTCCGTGGGATCGCCCTGGGGCGCGCGGGGGGCGGGCCTCTCCGAGGGCGCGGGGGGCTTCTGGCTCGAAGCGGCGGCGCTGGCGGCCCCGGCGGTCTCGTACTTGCGCGGGCGCGGGCGCACCAGCGTGGTGTCCACCGCGTCGGTCACGTGAATGCGGGTGCCGAGGAGGGCGTAGTCGAACTCGCGCACGTAGCGCACGCGGTCGGGCGTCCCGTTGGTGGCGCCCTCGTGGAACGCCAGCGTGGTTCGCAGCCAGGCGGCGTCGTCGCGCTGCGTGAGCTCCGGCTTGAAGTGCGCCCCGCGCGACTCGTCGCGGTTGCGCGCGCCCTGGGCGATGACGCGCGAGAGGACGATCATGTTCTGCAGGTGCCGGACGTACTGCGCGCCCTGGTTCATCTTGCCGGTGGCGCGGTCGGTCACGCCGACGCGCTTGCTGCGCTCGGCGATCTCCTCGACCTTGGCCAGCACCTTGTCGAGGGTGGGATTGTGCCGCTCGATGGTGCAATCGAGGAGCATCGTCCCGGCGAGCTCCTCGTGCAAAAGGTACGGATTCTCGCCCCCGTCCAGGGTCAGGATGGCCGCGAACTTCTTTTCCTCGCGCTTCTCCGCCTTGTCGAAGAAGGACGACGGCGAGTCCCAGGCGCTGCGGGCAAGGCTCTTCCGGTAGCTGGCCATGGCCGGGCCGGTCACCATCCCGCCCCACAGGCACGAGAGGAGCGAGTTCGCGCCGAGCCGGTTGGCCCCGTGGTACTGGTAGTCGACTTCGCCCACCGCGTAGAGACCGGGGATGCTGGTGGCCTGGTTCCGCGGCGACCCCATGACCACGCCGCCTCCGGCGTGGCGCTCGAAGTCCACCCACAGCCCGCCCATGGTGTAATGCACGGCCGGAAAGACGCGCATGGGATTGGAATACGGGTCGTCCCCCACGAACTTTTCGTAGATCTCCAGCACCCCCGCCAGCTTCTTTCGCAGGAGCTCGGTCGGCAGGTGGGTCACGTCGAGGTAGACCTCGTTCTCGTTCTTGTTGCTGGTCACGTTGAAGATGCCGCGTTTCTCGTGGAAGCACTTCTTGAAGAGCTCGCGGCTGGCGATGTCGCGCGGAACCAGGTTGCCGTAGCCCGGGTACTTTTCCTCGAGAAAGTAGTCTCGCCCGCTCTCGGGGATGTCTCGCCCCGCGCGCCGTTCCTTGGCGTCGCGCGGAACCCAGACGCGGCCCCCTTCGCCGCGGACGCTCTCGGAGATGAGACGGAGCTTGTCGGCCCCCGGGATGGCGGTGGGATGGACCTGGATGAACTCGCCGTTGGCGTAGCAAGCACCCTGCTGGTAGGCCTCGCTCGACGCCGTCCCTGTGTTGATGACGCTGTTGGTGGACTTGCCGAAGACGATGCCGCAGCCGCCGGTGGCCAGGCACACCGCGTCGCCGGGGAAGGCGCGGATGGCCATGGTCTTCAGGTCCTGGGCGACGACGCCGCGGCAGATGCCGTCGTCGTCGAGGACCAGCGCGAGAAAGTCCCACCACTCGACCTTGCGCACCATCTTCTCGCCGGGGACGCGCTCGCCCTTGTCGTCCTCGACGTCGACCGTCTCCCAGCGCCGCACCTGCTCGTCGAGCGCATAGAGGAGTTGTTGCCCGGTCGTGGCCCCGGCGAACGCCGTGCGGTGAAAGAGCGTCCCCCCGAAACGGCGGAAGTCGAGCAGCCCCTCGGGCGTGCGGTTGAAGGGCACGCCCATGCGGTCGAGCATCTCCACGATGCCCGGGGCCGCGTCGCACATGGCCTTCACGGGAGGCTGGTTGGCGAGAAAGTCGCCCCCGTAGACCGTCTCCTCCAGGTGCACCTGCGGCGAGTCTCCCTCGCCCTTGGTGTTCACGCTGGCGTTGATGCCGCCCTGTGCGCAGACCGAGTGCGACCGTTTGACCGGGACGAGCGACAAGAGGTCGACTGGGACGCCGGCCTCGCAGAGCTTGATGACGGTCATCAAACCAGCCAGCCCGCCGCCGACGACGACGACACGACGCACCTTGCCGGAGTCGCTCCGGGTGAGGGACTTGGCGGAAGCCATGGGGGGAACCCCTCGCAGGTAGGGGAAAGGAGGCGGGGTGTCAAACGCCAACTCAGCGCGCGGGGCGGCCGCTTTTCTCGTCGTCTTCCGCGATGGCGGCGAGCCCCGCCAGGTCGGAGAGGGCGAGCGGATGCACCGGAGGGCGCGGGGTGATGGGGAGCGCGGCCAACCCTCCTCGCTCCACGAGCAGGCGCGAGCACACGGCGACGCACCACTTGCCCTGGCACCACCCCGTGCCGAAGCCGGTGTACCGCTTCAACGACTCGAGATCGGCGTATCCGCGCGCGATGGCCTCCTCCAGGTCGTGAAGCGTCACGTCCTCGCAACGGCAGGCCAGCGTCTTGGTCACGGCGCTAGCTGCCCTCGTACTCGCAGCGCGCGTCGCAGGTCTCGAAGACGGTCACGCGGACCAGCGGCTGGAGAGCCGTTTTCATCCGGGTCCAGATCCAGCCGGCGAGCACCTCACTGGTGGGGTTCTCCAGTCCGGCGACGTCGTTCAGGTAGTTGTGATCGAGGAGATCGTGGAGCGGCTTCCAAGCGTCGTAGAGGTGCTGGAAATCGATGAACCAGCCGGTCTTTTCGTCGACCGGCCCTGCCACCGACAGCTCCACTTTGAAGCTGTGGCCGTGAAGGCGCGCGCACTTGTGTCCGGGCGGCACGTGCGGGAGGCGGTGGGCGGCCTCGAACCGGAACTCGTGCACGAGTCGAACCTTCATGCTAAATGCGCTCCCCCCTCGAGGGATTTCGCCATGTACATCACTCTTTCGAAGAAGCCGCGCAAGGTGAATCGCAGCAGGACCAACCGCTACCGCGCCAAGCTCAAGGCGAAGGACAAGTCGCGCCGCCTGCGGGTCTACAACGGCGTGAAGAGCTGACGGCCCTGCCCCTGCCCCTGGCCGGGACGCGAAGGCTCGCGCTCAGCCGCCGCCCTTTTTCAGCTCGGTGAGCACCAGCTTCGCCGCCATCTTCAGCGTGTCGAACACCCCCACCCCGGTGCGCGCCACCGCGTCGAAGTCCGGCACGCTGGTCTTGTTGAGCAGCTGTCGGAGTTCGTCGGTCCCGGCCACGTTGGGGAGGTCGCGCTTGTTGTACTGGATGACGAAGGGCAGCTTCTCCAGGGAGTAGCCCTGCTCGGCCAGGTTGGTGCGAAGGTTCTCGATGGACTCCTCGTTGGCCTCCATGCGCTCGATCTGCGAGTCGGCGACGAAGATGACGCCGTCCACGCCTTTCAGAATGAGCTTTCGCGAGGCGTCATAGAAGACCTGGCCCGGCACCGTGTAGAGGTGAAACCGGGTCTTGAAGCCACGAATCTCTCCCAGGGCGAGCGGCAGGAAATCGAAGAAGAGCGTGCGCTCGGTCTCCGTGGCCAGGGAGATCATCTTTCCTTTGTGCTCGGGGTTGGTGCGCTCGTAAATGTACTGGAGGTTCGTGGTCTTCCCGCAGAGACCGGGCCCGTAATAGACGAGCTTGCAGTTGATCTCCCGGGCCATGTAGTTGATGAAGCTCATCGGCGGCGGTCGAGTCCTCTCAGTCGTTGAAGAGGTTGTCGATGTCTTCGTCGGTGATCTCGGCGAACGGCGAATCGCCGCCAGGCTCCTGTACCTTCCTGAGGAGAGACTCGAAGATGTGATTGAGCTCTTCGCTGGCCTTCTTCACGCGGAGGCGCACCAGGCCCAGCGAGGACTTCGAGTCGAAGATGACGACCAGGATGACCCGGTTGCCGACCAGCTGGATGTGGATATTGGCCTTCTCCCCCTCGTGAAACTGGGTGGCGAACTCCTGCTCCTTGAGGAGCTTGGCCATGCCCCCCGTGGCGGCGATGTTCCCGGCGGTGAGGGAGGCCAGGCTGGTCGTGTCGACGTTGTCGATGTCGCCGGCCGCCGCGATGAGCTGCCCGTTCTTGTCGACGATGAAGACGACCTTGGCGTTCGCATCGCGAACCAGACGGTCGACGACCACCTGGATCTGATTGAACTCCTCCTCGTACATCACCATCTGCGGGTTGACCATTCGAAGCCTCGGTTTGCGTTGCCTTTTGCCGGCGGAGCCAGAAGCACAGTTCTAGCGTCCTTTGCCTCATGCCGTAAAGACTCAGGGCAGGCGCAGCCCCGCCCCGACCGCTCCGCCCAGGAACTGCGAGGCCCAGTTCGAGTCGTTGATCCGCTCGACTCGGATCTGCGCTTTGAGGTCGATAAAGCCTCCCAGCGTGTAGCCGCCGCCGATCCCCAGTGGGATATCGACGGTGTTGGTCGCCCCGGCAACGTTGAGCACGTTGAAGCGGATCCCGGCCATGGGGCCGAGGAAGGCGCGGCCCCGCTGAAAGAAGGCCTGCACGGGAATGTCGAGCGAGTAGCTCGCGTCCTGAAAGAAGGCGACGGGAAGGTAGAGGCCGGTGTCGATGCGAAGAAAGCCAGGCAGGTGGATGCGCAGCGGAACACCGGGGGTGACGGCGAAGACCGAACCCTCGCCGGTCGGGACGATGATGCGCGTCTCCAGGGCGAGCTCCACGGTGCGCAGGTCGAAGAGAGTCCCGCGCAGCCGGACCTCGGGGTTGGCGAAGGACGACAATCCCGGCTCGCTGGAGATGGGATCGAACAGGCGAGCGAAGTGGTCGGCATTGCCCAGGGCGCCCGCCGGGACGGTGGTCCCCTCGTTGCTGCTCACCGCGGGCCCGAAGCGGTAGCCGATGCGCAACCCGAGCTCTCCGACGTAAGGGAGGCCGACGGCGGCTTCGAGGTTCGTGCCCCAGCCGACCTGCGTCCCCCCCAGCAGCACCGGCGGATTGTCGGGATTGCTGGGATCGGGCCCGTAGTTCTGGAAGGTGCCGAAGCCAATCCCGACGTCGGCCGAGAAGTGCAAGGGCGGGAGCGTCAGCGGGGCGTCGACGAAGGGGCCGGCCGCTGCGGCGCCACGACCGATCAGGAGCGCCAGCGCGCCGGAGAGGGTCCCTGCCAGCGCGCGCATGCCCGCGCTCAGGCGCGCCTGGGGACGGCGATGCCGGCGCTCGGCTCGAAGACCACGGCGATCTCCGTCTCGTCCTCCGGGCTCCTCCCCCGCGACGCAGGAATGGCGCGGAACCCCGGCTCGGCGCGAAGCTGCTCGAATACGGCGCGCACCAGGCGCGGCTGCACGCGCGCACGCCAGGCCTCGAGCCAGGCGTTGCCGTCGTCGTCGCCGTCGTAGTCCTCGTCGAACTCCGCCGACAGCTCGATGCGCACGACGAAGCGACCTTCCTCCCGGTGGACAGCCATGGCCAGGCCGCATTCTATAGCGCGCGCATGATTCGGTCGCCCTCTCGTCCCCCGCCGCTCGGCGTCGTCTTGGCCGGGGAAACCGAGTCGCGCGCCCTGGCGGCGAGCTCGCGCGCGGCGCTGGACCGGGATCTCCGTCGGTCGGCCGAGCTCTCCATCGCCGTGGCCCGCGACCCCCTGGTGCTCCTCGGCGCCTTCCAGCGCGCGGCGGGGCTGGGCATCGCGGACGGCACGCCGCTCGCTCGTCGCGGCTCGGGGGGGCCCGAGGTGCGCGTCGGGCCAGGCACCGTGCACGTCGCGCTGGCGCTCGAGAGTCCCGGGAGCCTCGTCCCGTGCGACGAGAAGCGCATCGTCAACCGTCACGTGCGCCCGCTCCTCCGCGCGCTTACCCGGGCGGGAGGGACGGGGGCCGTGGCTCACTTCTTCGGTCGCGACTGGGTCAGCCTCGCGCACCGCCCCGTCGCCTGGGTCGGCTTTGCCCACGACGCCACCTCGCGCCGCACGCTCTTCGAGGCCTTCGTGGCCGTCCGCACCCCCTTCGCCATCAGCGAGCGCGCCAGCTTTCGCGGCCAGGGCCCGGCGACGCTCGAGTCTCTGGCCGGCGCGGCGGTGGACGAGGCGCGCCTGATCCAGGCCATCGCCGACGCGTACTCCGGGGACGCAGACCCCGTGGCGCTCGAGGCTCGGGAGGCGCCGCCACTCGACGACGACCCGCGCGGCGACCCTCCGTGGGCAGCGGTCGTCGACGAGGTGATCGGCCCGCTGGGCGCAGGACCCGACGCGCACGGCGTCTTCCGCGTCGGCGGCGATCTCCTGGTCTCGCGGGACGCGCTGGCGCGTCTGGAGGCCCGTGCCGCCACCGCCGACGCCGACGACCTGGGGCGCCTCGTGGATGAAACCCTGGGCGCGCCCGGCGTCGCCCTCCACGGCGTGCGCTCGCTCACCAGCCTCCGCGACGTCATCGCCGCGGCCCGTCGACACCGGTGATCCTCCGCCCTGCGGGGGCATGATGGGGCACACGGTTCGGGGGTTGTCGGCGAAATCCTTCTCCCTTCCGACCAGAGTGGAGCGGCCGACCCAAGGTGGCTATGATGCGCCGCGGAGCCACCCGATGGTCGCGCTTTCGCCAGGTTTTCTGCTCCGAGCCGGTGAATCACAGCACACGGCATCCCGGGAGCCGAGGGGACGTCGTTGATCGGGCCGCCGGACACGGCCGCCGGCGTACGTCCCGGTGACGTGCTGGTGGGCAAGTACCGCGTCGAGCGGGTGCTCGGTGCGGGGGGCATGGGCGTCGTGGTGGCGGCCCATCACATCCAGCTCGACGAGAAGGTCGCGCTCAAGTTCCTTCTGCCCGAAGCGCTGCAGAACCACGAGGCGATCGGGCGCTTCGTCCGCGAAGCCAGGGCGGCGGTCAAGATCAAGGGAGAGCACGTCGCCCGCGTGTCCGACGTGGGGCAGCTGGAGAACGGCGCCCCTTACATCGTCATGGAGTACCTGGACGGGATCGACCTGGCGGCTTGGCTGAAGCAGCGGGGAGCGCTCCCCACCGAGCTGGCGGTCGATTTCGTCCTGCAGACCTGTGAGGCCATCGCCGAGGCCCACCTTCTCGGCATCGTGCATCGCGATCTCAAGCCCGCCAACCTCTTCTGCGTCCAGCGCGCGGACGGCCAGCTCATCATCAAGGTGCTCGACTTCGGCATCTCCAAGGTCACGACGCCCGGCGCGGTGGGGCACGAAATGACGCGGACGAACGCCATGGTCGGATCGCCCTACTACATGTCGCCCGAGCAGATGCAGTCGTCCAAGGCGGTCGATGCACGGACGGACATCTGGTCGCTGGGGATCATCCTCTTCGAGCTGATGGTCGCGCGGACGCCCTTCGCCGCCGAGTCCGTGACCGAGCTGGCCATCAAAGTCACCCTGGAGCCCACCCCGCCGCTGCGGGCATTCCGCGCGGATGTGGCGCCCGGGCTGGAGCAAGTGATCGCCACCTGCCTGGAGAAGCAGCCGTCGCGCCGGTACCAGACCGTCGGCGATCTCGCGCTCATGCTCCGGCCGTTTGCCTCCCTGCAAGGGCGCTTGTCGGTCGACAAGATCCTCGGCACTCTGCGCCAGGGGGGGATGTCCGGCGCGCTTCCGCCGGCGCGCGAGATCCCGCCGCCGCTGACCGGACCCCCCGCCACGGCCATCGTCCCCAACACCGCGGCCTCCTGGGGGCACGCTTCCTCGTCCACCCGCCCGGGCGGCAAGGCCGCCATCACGGTCGTTGCCGCGCTGCTGACCTTCGTCGTCCTCGTCACCGGAGGCGCGCTGGTGCTCCGCTGGCCGCCCATGGCGAAGAGCCCTCCGGCCATCCCGGCCTCGGCAGCCGCCCCCCGGTTCGAGCCCCCGGCGTCGACCATGGCCGCGCCGCCCGTCCCGACAGTCGTCGCGGAGCCTGCGGAGACTCTCCGCCCGGCCGCGCCCGTGGCCGTACCGACGCTCGCGGGTACGACGAGCCACGCGAGCCCGTCACCCCGACCGAACAGCGCCCCCCGATCGAACGCAAGCGCTCCGGTCGCCTCCTCACCCTCCGCCGCCACGCCAGCGGCCAAGCCCAACTGCGACCCACCCTATTACTTCGACAAGGGCGCCCGCATCTTCAAGAAGGAGTGCCTTTGAGTCACCTACGCCGCCCGCGTCTCGGGGGTATTTTTGCAGGGACGGCAGGGGTGGCGGTCGCGCTCTCGCTCGCCGCGGCTCCGGCGATGGCACAGATGACCAAGGATCAGTGCGTGGATTCCAACACGCGCGCGCAGCGTCTGCGCTCGGACGGCAAGCTCTCGGAGGCGCGCGAGCAGCTCCTCAAGTGCGCCGACCGCGCCTGCCCGGCGCTGGTGCGCAGCGACTGCACGAAGCGCCTCGACGATCTGGAGAATGCGCAACCGACGGTCGCCTTCGAGGCGAAGGACGGCGCGGGCAGCGACCTCATCGAGGTGAAGGTGACGATGGACGGCAAGCCCCTGGCCGACCGGTTGGACGGCACCGCCCTTGCCGTCGATCCCGGGCAGCACACCTTCACGTTCGAGACCGCCGGTCAGCCCCCCGTGACCCGCACCCTGGTGCTGACCGAAGGCGAGAAGGGACGCCGCGAACACCTCGTCCTGGGCCCCGCGCTCCCTGTCGCGCCCGTCCCGCCGCCTTCCACGCCGGCGAACGAGTCCACCGCCCCGGAGCCTGCGGCGACGGGGGGCGGCACGCAGAAGACGCTGGGCCTGGTCGCGGGCGGGATCGGTGTGGCGTCGCTGGCGGTGGGCGGTGTGTTCGGCCTCTTGACCCTCTCCCAGAAGAGCCAGCAAGAGAACGCTTGCGGGAGCCCTTGCTCGGCCGCCAGCCACGCCCAGGCGGTCAGCGACCACTCCGCCGGGATGACCGACGGCACGATCTCCACGGTCTCTTTCATCGCCGGGGGCGTGCTGGTGCTCGGCGGCGCCGTGCTGTTCTTCACGGCGCGTCCCTCGTCCGAGCCGCCGGCCGCCACCGGGTTGCGGATCGCGCCCAGCGTGGGACCGGGTGGCGGCGGGATGTTGCTGCGAGGGGAGTTCTGAGCGGTGAGGACCTTCCTGCGGGTCGTCGTGGTCGCGGCGCCCCTTTTCGCCGCGGCTTGCGCGAGCATCGTCGGGTTTCCCGACGTTCCGGACATCGCCGACGGCAGTGAGGGACCCGACTCCACGAGGGGGGACGGATCGACCGAGGGATCGGCGGACGTCCAGGGGGACGTGGAGGGAGGCGCTTTCACGGACACCCGCGTCGGGGGGGAGGCCGAGGCCGAGGCCGAGGCGGAGGCGGGCTGTCCCGCGCCGATGACCCTGGAGTGCAACGGCGTGTGCGTGGATCCGACGCTGCCTGCGCACTGCGGAGGGTGCAGCGCATGCAGCGCCCCCGAAGCCGGGGCCGGGGAACCCACCTGCACGAAGGGCGTCTGCACCGTGGGCTGCGAGGCGGACAGCTCCACGCCGACGAACTGCTCGGGCGCGTGCGTGGATCTCACGCAGCCCGCCAGCTGCGGCGCGTGCGGCAACACCTGCGCGGGCCCCGCGTCGACCCAGGGGCATGCGACGTGCACCCTCGATGGAGGCGGATTGCCGGTGGACGCGGGAGGCGACGGGGGGCCCTGCGGGATCGCCTGCAACGCGACGTACCACGCGTGCGGCGCGGACTGCCTGTCGGACACCGACGATCCGTCGGCGGATCCCTGCGTGGTGTCGAACGCGACGGGGGTCTTCGTGGCGCCTGCGCCCAAGGGCAACGACACGACGGGGGCGGGCACCGAACAGGCGCCGTTCGCCACGCTGGCCATGGCCGTGACCCGGGCGCTGACCGGAAAGAAGCGCGTCTATGCGTGCCTGGGGACGTACAGCCAGCAACTGTCGCTGACGGCGACGGCGGACGGGCTCACCGTCTACGGGGGTCTCGATTGCGCCAACGGGTGGAAGTACGTGGGGAGCGGGAGCGCCACGCCGACGGTCATCGCCGCGACGAGCGCCGCTCCGTCGACATCGCTTACGGTGACCGGACCGATGACCATCGGCGTTGCGTTCGAGGACGTGGGGTTCAAGTCGGGCGACGGAATGAATCCCGGCGACTCGAGCGTCGCGGTGTTCGTGACGTCGTCGGCGAAGCTGAAACTGACGCGGGGGACGGTGACGGCGGGAAAGGGAGTGGTCGGGACCCCGGGGGGGACGGTCACGAACTGGAGCGGCACCGCGCCGCCGGGGACCAGCCCGGTGGACAACCTCCACGGGGGCGGACCCGGCGGCGTCAATGCCTGTGGTGACGGCTCGACCTCGACCGGAGGGACCGGAGGATTCGGCGCAGCGGGCGACAATGGGTCGTCGGTGCCCTCGGTCGCCAGTCCGAGCCCGAACGGCGGTACAGGCGGAGTCTCGTGCACCAACGGGACGGCCGCGGTGTCGGGCGCGCCTCCCGGGACAGGCGGCGCCGGTGCCACATCGTCGGGCAGCATCACGTCGACCGGGTGGAGCTCGGGACCGAGCGGCCTGGCGGGTACCCGAGGCAGCGTGGCGCAAGGGGGCGGTGGCGGCGGCGGTGTCGAACCGCTGGGCTTCGAACCGAGTCCCGGAGGAGGAGGAGGAGCCGGCGGCTGCGGGGGCGGCCAGGGACTGGGCGGCAGCACGGGCGGCTCGAGCATCGGCATTCTGGTGGACCAGGCCACGCTGGCGCTGACCTCGGTCACAGTGACCGCGAGCGCGGCCGGAGCGGGTGGGCTGGGCGGCGTCGGGCAGCTGGGGCAAGCCGGTGGCGCGGGAGCGACCGGGTTCGGATGCACGGGCAGCGCGGGCGGAACCGGGAGTGCCGGCAGTGGTGGCGGTGGCGGCGGCGGCGGCGACTCCGTCGGGATTGCCTGGCTCGGCACGGCCGGACCGAGCGTCAACGGCACCGTGATCACGGCCGATCAGCCCAGTCCCTCCCTGGGCATCACCGCCGGAACGGCGGGAAGCGCTGGCCTCCCAGGCACGGGGGGTGGTGTCTCAGGGGGTCCCGGCGTTGCCGGGTCCGCCAAGGCGATCCAGCAGTTTCCGTGATGCGCGGGGGCCCCTACGGAAACCGCACCTGAAAGACGCCCGAGAAGACGTCGCCCTTCTTGTAGGGGATGGACGAGCCGGGCAGGTGCACGTCGTCGACGAAGTAGTCGTACTCGAGCATCAGCTGGAGCTGCTTCGTGAAGTGCGCCACCCCCACGAAGGCGAAGGTGTCGCGCGAATTCGAGCCCTGGGCGCTGTCCGGGCTGTACTTGTCGTAGCGGAAGGCCAGCGTCGACCAGCGCGTGACGTCTTGCTCGATGCGCGCCCAGTACCCGAGTTCGTCCTTGTTCACCACCGAGCCGTGCACGATGTCGGCCGGAAGCCCGGGGAGGGCGATGGCCGCGGCGTACTTCGTCCCGCGATCCATGTTCTGGCCGCGATCGAACTCGGCGAAGACGCGCGTGTCGCCTATCTGGAGGAAGCGATGGTGAATCGCCGCTTCGAAGTTCCAGGCGAAGCGCGGGTATTGCTTGAAGGCGAGGCTGGCGAGGCTCACCTCCTGCCCCTGGCCGTAGTAGCCGCTGGCGCCGACGTCGAAGGGGCCGAAGTTGTAATTCAGGCGGCCGACGATGTCCTTTCCCTTGTTGAGATCGGGCAAGAGGGAGAAGGTCTTCTCGCCCTGGATGTTCCCGTTGATCACCGCGGCCTGGCCGGTGAGGCGGCCGTGGAGCGCGGTCGTGTAGGCCTTGGCACCGGTGTCGAACTCGCCCGGGGTGACGTTCTGCTCCCACCACGATCGCTCGATGAAGGGCCGGTCGGCGTCGGTCTGCAACACCTCGAAGCCGAAGGGGATCTTGAAGATGCCCATCCCGAAGGTGGTGGTGACGTCGTCGCTCCAGTGCGCGATTCCCTGCGCCTCGACGTTGCGCGCGATGGTCCCCGTCGCGTTGTCCGGGCCGCCGGCGAGCGTCGGGTCGATCTCGAACACCATGCGGGACCACTCGTTGGGCTCCAGCTCCACCTTCAAACGCGCGCGGCGCAGGCGGAAGTAGTCGCCGTTGGTGGTCAGTCCCGGCGCGCCGGCGGCGAAGACCGTGTCCGCCTTGGCGATGACGCTGTTGGCGCCGACGCCCGGCGGGAGCGCGCCGTTCGAGAAGTTGGGCGACGCGTTGTTGGTGTCGAACCATTGCCAGAGGAGCTGCGGCTGCACGTAGCCGCTGATCCGCACGTACCTCGTCCAGCCCCACCACTTCTCGTGGTCTTCGTGCTCGATGCGCTCTCGCTCTTCGGCTTGTCTCAAGAGAAGCTCGATCTCGGCGATGCGCCGCTCCTCATCCCAGGCATAGGCGGACCGCGGCGGGGCCGGCGGCATCAGGGTGCCGGGCTCCCTCGCCGCCGGCAGCGGGGAGAGCAACGGAGCAGGAGGAGGACTCGGCGCCATCACCCCGACGCTTGCCGCCCACGGCGGAGGAGGAGGCGGCGGCAGGTCGGGGGGCGGGGCCGGCGCTGCGACCGACACGGGCGGAGCCGGAGCGGCGGCGCGCGGCGGGGGCGGGACGGGGACCGGGACCGGCTGGGCGCGGGCCGTCCGGGCCGTCGAGACGGCCGCGACGAAAGCCCATAACGCCTTGTATCGAGTGGACTTCGAGCGCGTGCAGCGAGCCATGGAGAGCTCTCCCCGTCGTGGGCCCGCCGGTGGGCCGGGCCCGGCTCTATCACACTTCGGTCGAGCTCCGGCGAAAGGAGTCGGCGTCGACTTCGTGGCGATGCGGCGGCGGTCGCCGAGCACGTCACGAGGACGCTTCCCACACCCTGGCCTCCTTGAAGATGCGCACCAGGTCCGTGTCGAGGTGACCGTCCTTGACGCTGTAGTCGAGGATGTCGAGCGCACGCTCCACCGGCACCGCCTTCTTGTACGGGCGGTCGCTGGCGGTCAGCGCGTCGTAGATGTCGGCGACGCTCATCATCTTGGACTGGACGGGGATCTCTTCGGCGCGGAGGCGGTTGGGGTAGCCGGTTCCGTTGAGGCGCTCGTGATGCGCGCCGGCGATGATGGGCACCCGCTGCAGCGACTTCCCCCAGGGGATGCGCGAGAGGAAGCGGTAGGTGTGCGACACGTGGGAGCGGATCTCGTCGAACTCGTGCGGGGTGAGCGACCCCTTGCTCACCTTGAGACAGGTCACCTCGTCGTCGTCGAGCAGCGCGTGCACGTCGCCCCGCAGGTCCACGTAGGTCTCGCGCGAGAGGGCCTCGATGCGGGCGAAGTCCCCGCTCGACAGGATGGTCGGCTCGTTGGCGCTGCACACCGCTTCCCACGCGCCGTCGAGGTCGGCACGCCGCTGCGCCAGCTCCCGATCGAGCGCCTCGAGGTGCTCGCGGGTCGCTCCCGACTCCAGCGCGCGCACCTTGCGCGCCAGCACCTCGGCCTCCACCGTCCGCGCCACGTAGTCGAAGCGCGCGCGCACCAGCTCGAGCCGCTCGTCGTAGAGCTTCTTGGCTTTGACCAGCACCTTCTCGCGCACGCCGATCTTTCCGAAGTCGTGCAGCAGGCTGGCGTACTCCAGCTCGCGCAGATCTTCCGCCGTGAACGACGCCGCGGCGTACGGCCCGGTGGTCAGGCCGTCGACCACCTTGGCCAGCGACACCGTCAGATCCGCCACGCGGCGCGAGTGACCGCTGGTGGTGGGATCGCGCGACTCGATGGCTTCGACGCTGGCCTTGACGAAGCCCTCGAAGAGATTGCGAATGTCCTGGTAGAGCATCGCCGTCTCCAGCGAGACGCCGGCCTGCGCGGCCAGCATCGAGAGGAGCTCCTCGCTCCGCTCGTCGAAGGGGACCACCTGGGTGTCCACGTCGGCCTTGGTCGCCAGCTTGGCACCGGGGTCGCGCTTCTTGTTGATGAGCTGGATGACGCCGATGACGGTGTCGAGCTGGCTGATGAGCGGCACGGTCAGCATCGATCGCGTCAAGTACCCGATGCGCCGGTCGAAGCTGGGGTCGAAGTGGAACGTCGACCCCTCGGGGAGATCGTAGACGTCGGGGATGTTGAGGGCCCGCTTCTGCAGCGCCGCCGCGCCGGCGATGGACCGGTCGGAGAGCGGCATGGTGAACTCGCGCGAGTCGAAGGTCACGCTTTCGTTCTGCGTCAGCTTGAAGCGCAGGACGGGTTTCCCCGCCTCGGTGGGGTGCGGCTCGACGATGTAGATGCTCCCGGCGTCCGCCCCGGTGACGAAGCGGCTCTTCTCCAGGATGACTCCAAGCAACATGTCGACGTCGCGCACCGTGGTCATGGCGCGGGCGATGTGAATCAGCTCGCCGAGCTCGTAGCGGTAGCGCCGCAGCCCGCGGCCTTGCGCTTCGGCGCGAGCCTTGGCCTCGAGCAGCTCCAGGGCGCGATGCACCGCCAGGTAGAGGTCGTCGCCCCCGGCATCGGCGTTGACCACGCTGGCCAGCCCGCGGCTCAAGGCCTCCCCCAGCGAGGGATCGCGCGGCCGGCCCACCAGGACGAGCAGGGCCTCGCCCTCGGCGAAGCGATCGGCAAACGGGGCGAGCAGCTCGCGCGCGCGATCCCAGAGAGCGGCCGGCGCGAAGACCACGCAGAGCTTCTCCTGCGCTCGTCCGTTGGGCGCCGGGAGCGTCCGCCACGCCGTCACCAGCAGCTCGTGCGGTCGCATCACCGCGTCGGAGGACAGGCGCGGGTCGTGCTGCAAGAGATCCGCGACGCGGTCCATGGTCGTACCCGCCGCGCTCTGGCTCACGCCACCCAGTCTCCTACTCGTCGCTGGGATTGGCGAGCTTTCGCGACCAGAGGATGGCATCCTTGCGCTCACCGCCCACCACCAGGTGCTCGTGGAGCAGGCCGGTCCGCCGAAAGCCGTTGCGCAGGAAGGCCGTCGCCATCGCCAGATCGTCGCTCGGCGCCAGGGAGAAGCAGCTGACCACCTCCTCCGCGAGCAACCGCTCGCAGAAGGCCCCGAGGGCGCCGATGGTAACCAGCTTCTCGGACTCGGTGCGCGGCGCCTGGAGCAGCTCCAGGTAGGCGTTCCCGAAGCACGCCTGGGTCTCGGTGGAGGCGTAGAGCTCGAAGCCCCCACGCGCCGTGGCCACGAAGTAGCGCCGCACGGCGTCGCGTCCGAAGGACTCGAACGCGGTCAGCGCCCGCCCGCTCCGCAGGGCTGCCGCCACGGCCTTGCGAGACTCGGCGTCGGTCACCGGGGTCACCTTGGCGACCGGCACGGTCTTGTCGAAGTCCTTCAGGCGTTTCTTGGCGGTGGCGATGGTGCGCTCCATCACCGCGTGCGCGGCGGTCATCGGTACGGACCCTGCCGGGGCGGCGGGCTCGGCGACGGTGAGGCGGGTCTCGCTCTGGAAGGGGACGTGCTCCTGCGCGCTCCGCTCCGGGGCCTTGCCGTGCCCGGGCGGGGGAACGGTAAAACCCATGAAAAATGCATCACTGCGCTTGTAAAACCCCGGGATGTTCCCCTCCTTGACGAAGCCCAGCTTGACCCAGTTGGCGACCTCGTCGCGCTCGACCAGCGTGTACGCCTTCTCCACACCCTCGCGCTGCGCCAGCGTGAGCACGAAGAGGCGCTTGGCGGGGGTGGCGCCGGCGCGGAAGTCGACCACGCGCATGGTCCGCGCGCGGCGGTTGATGAGCAGGCAGAGCGAGACCGCCTCGTTCTGGAAAAAGACCTCTTCGACCGCCTTCGGATGGGTGCCCCACGCGTTCGCCGCCATTCGACCGTCCCCTCCCTCCCTCTTCGCCCGCCAGGCGCGGGGGAGCGTCGTGCAACGTTGAAAGCCGACTAACACGCTGGATTGGATCTGGTCAACCTGAACACGAGGCGATTCGAGGGCTTGAGTCGACTTGCAGAAGGGAAATGTGAACGCGCTGTGAACTCGGATAACTGAACTCAGCCAACTGAACTGGGCCGAACTGAACTCAGCCGAAGAGGTGCTGGACGTCCGCCGGGGCCACCCCGAGCTTTTCGAGCGCCTCGTTCAGACGCTTCTTGGGAATCGAGACCAGCGTGGGCATTCCCCCGGAGAGCCCCAGGAGCTCGAGGAAGCTGACGCCGCTCCCGTAGCGCGCCGCCAGAGTCACCGTATCCAGGTCGACCACCAGGGCCAGGCTGGCCCGGTCTTGGCCGATGAGAAGGAGCTGCGTCTTGTCGTATTTTCCGTGCCGCGCGGTCGCGTCGACCACGGCCAGCGAACGGATGCCCGAGGGCAACGCGCCGCCCGCGCGCACGTCGACCACCCGGTAGCCGGTGGCGATCTGACGGGTGATGTCCTCGATGGCCGCGAGCTCCGCGGCGGCGCGATCGATGATGTCCCAGAGCGAGGCGTCGTCCAGGCCGGTCGCGAGGTGGCGCACCACCAGGCCGAAGAGGGCGATGTCGCGCGGACGGGCGCGGAGGGCGCGATCGAAACGCTGCCCGATGGGGCCCGGCGTCCCCGTGCGCGTGTCGATGGCGCGCGCGTCGTCGTCGGCTCCGGGGTAAGGCTCCGTCCCGCCGCGAAGCCACTTCGCCGCGCTGCACAGGCCGTCGAAGTCGGTGTGGCAGACGATGGTGTCCACCGGTCCGATGCGCGCCACCACCTCGGGCGTCACCATCTCCGGGCAGGCGCCGTGCTCGGCCTTCGTCGCCAGGACGAAGCGCGGATCCCCTCGGTAGTGCTGGTGCATGCGGTGGTCGTGGTGGTCCACCCAACCCGCCAGGCGCGGCCCGAGCTCTTCGATGAAAGGGAGGGTGATCTTCTCGAATCCGCCGCTCGCCGCCTCCGACGCGAAGGCGACGTCGAGAACCACCACGCGCCCGCGGAGCTCCCGTGCGCGCGGCAGCTTGCGCGGCGAGGCGAAGGCCAGGTCGGAACGCGTCAACGGGATGCTCTGATAGCTAGCACGCGAGAGCCTCACACGCGTCGGGACGAGCCCCGAGGATAACCTCGGCCCGGCCAGGCTGGTCCATGCGGCGGCGATGGTAGAGTCCCGTCCACGATGGCCGATCGCCTTCCCCTCACCCTCGACGCCCAAGGACTTCTTCCCGTGGTGGTCCAGGACCACTTGACCGGCGAGGTGCGCATGGTCGCCTACGCCACCCTCGAGGCCGTGCAGAAGACCCTGGAGACGCGGCGGGCCACCTTCTGGAGCCGCTCCCGCGGCGAGCTGTGGGAGAAGGGCCAGACCAGCGGAAACGAGATCCGGGTGCATCGCGTGCTGGTCGATTGCGACGCGGACTGCGTGCTCTACGGGAGCGATCCGCATGGCCCGTCGTGCCACACCGGCGCCGAGAGCTGCTTTTTCCAGGTGCTGGAGGGTGGGGCGCTCTCGCCCATCGGCGACGCGCCGCAGACCCTCCTCGGCACGCTCGAAGCCGTGCTCGAGTCGAGGAAGACGTCGACCGGCGTCGCGAGCTACACGAAGAGCCTCTACGACGCGGGACCCGCCGCCATCAGCGCGAAGATCCGCGAAGAGGCGACCGAGCTCGGGCAGGCGCTGGAGTCGGAGAGCGACGACCGCGTGGTGAGCGAGGCGGCGGATACGCTGTATCACCTGGTGGTGGGACTGCGGTGGCGCGCCATCCCGCTGAGGCGCGTACTCGCCGAGCTGGCTCGCCGCCTGGGAAAGAGCGGACACGACGAAAAGGCCCAGCGTTCGAGGAAGCAAGCCCCTCCCGAGGGCGTGTGAGTCACACGCCACAGCCTCCCGAAGGTCGGCTAGGGCGTGTGAGTCACACGCCACAGCCTCCCGAAGGTCGGCTAGGCGTGATATCGTGCTCGGCAGCCCATGGCCACCAAGGTACTCGTGTTCGAGAGCGATCCGGCCTTTGCCGGGGAGCTCCGGGGCGAGCTCGGGAAGCTCGGATGCTCCATCACCGTCGTGGACGACGGGAACATCGGGCTCCAGCAGGCGACGACCGACCGGCCCGACCTGGTCCTTCTCTCCATCGAGCTGCCGCGCATGAACGGCTTCTCGGTGTGCAACAAGCTGAAGAAGGACCCGAACCTGAAGGACGTCCCGCTCATCATCATGTCGACCGAGTCCAGCGACGAGACCTTCGAGCAGCACAAGAAGCTGCGGACGCGGGCGGAAGACTACGTCCACAAGCCCATCGCGTTCGGCGAGCTGCTCCACCACATCCAGGCGCTGGTGCCGCTGGGGTCGGCTCGAGGGGAGAACGACGCGGTCATCGTCATCGACGACGAGATCGAGCTCGGCAGCACCGATTACCTCATCGAGGACGAACGCGCGCACGCTCCCCCGCGACCGCCGCCGCCCAGCGTGCCGGTGAGCCAGCGCGGCATCGAGACGGTGGACGCCGACGTCGACGCCTTCGCGGACGCCGCGTTCGGACGCCTCACCGGCTCCGACCCTCCGGGTGCCGGGTCCATCGCCGCCGAGACGCGTCCTCTCCACAACGGGGCGCCCGACTCGACCACCACGCGCCGTGCCGCGCCTTCCGCCCGCATCTCCAGCCTGCGCCCTCCGGCGGGGGTGGACATCGCCGAGTACGAGAAGATCCGCGAGGAGCTGGTGCGTACGCGGGGTCGCGCCGCGGTGCTCGAGACCGAGGTGAGCGAGGTCCGCGGCGAGGTCGAGAAGTGGCGCCTGGAGGCGGGCGAGGTCGAGCGGCTGACCCGCGAGACGGAGGAGCTGCGAGCCAAGCTGGCGACGGGGGTCCCGAAGACCACCGGCATCTCCAGCCGGGAGTTTCTCGACCTCCGCGAGGCGCTCAACAAGAAGGACAAGGAAATCCTCGCGCTCAAGGAGGCGTCCTCCCGGAAGGACAAGGAGAACGTCGAGTCGCAAGACCGGGCGCTCGCGCTCGAGCGGGCCAGGTCCGATCTGGACGAAAAGACGCTGGCCCTCGAGCGTGAAGCCGCCGAGATGCGCGACCGCATCGATGCGCTGGCCGCCGACAAGGACCTGGCGAAGAAGGTGGGCGACGACTTCAAGACCCGCCTGGAGAAGTCGCGCGCCGAGAACGAGGGCAAGGACCGCCAGATCAGCGAGCTGAGAGCGCGGCACGGCGAGGAGATGGCCTCCTACGAGGCCAGGCTGGCGGCGCTGCGCTCGGAGCTCGATCAGACCCTGGCGAACGAGCGGGCGGAGCACGCACGCGCGCTCGACGAGTCCGAGGAGCGGCGCAAGGCCGACGTCGAGCAGACCCGGAGGGACCGCGAGGACGCCATCGTCGAGGCGCGCGAGCAGTCGGAGCGCGACCGTCACGAGGCGCTCTCCACGCAGGCGGCGCACCTCAAGCAAGAGTACGACGGCAAGGCCGCGGCGATCCTGCGGGGCCACCAGCAGGAGCTCGACCGCCTGCGCGAGGAAGCGGAGAAGGCCGCGCGCGCGGCGCAAGGCGCTCACGAGAGCCAGCTGGCCGTCGCCGCCAAGCGGGGCCAGGACGAGGTCGAGCGTGTTCGGGCGGAGGGCGAGAGCGCCGTGGTGCGCGTCCGCGACGAGGGCGAGAAGCAAGCCGCCGACGTGCGCGAGGCGCTGCTCGCCGAGCACGCCGAGAGGGTCGCCGGCATCGAGAACGATCGCGACGCGCGGCTGGCCGCCCTCGAGTCGCGGACGTCGCGCGAGCTGTCCGAGGCCAACGACAAGCTGGCCAAGGCGGACATGAATCTCTCCGCCGCGCGAGGCGAGCTGGCCGAGCTGCGGGAGGCCAAGCAGACCGGTGACGCGGCCCACGAGCTGGCGCTGACCGACCTGCACGCGCGCCTGGCCGAGGTGACCGGCCTGCGCGACGAGCTGGAGAAGAGCCACGCGCTGACCAGCGAGCAGGTGACATTGCTGCAGACCGAGCTGGCCAGGACGCGCCTCGATCTGGGCGAGACGAAGGAGAAGCTCGTCGGCGAATCGGCGCGCGCGAGCCACGCGGTGGCCAAGTGGGATGCCGATCGCCAGGCGCTGGAGCGCGCCAAGGATGCCATGGCCGTCGCGCTGGTGCAGATCGAAGAGGTCGAGGCGCGGCCCCTCGAGTAGCCCCGTTCAGAGGCCCGCTCGGGTCATCAGCTTTCTCGCCTGCTCTCTCGCGCGCGCCTTGACGCGCTCCACATCGAGCCGCTGGTGCTCGCCACGGCGCACCACCTGGACCCCGTCGACGAACACGTGCTCCACGTCGCGCGCGCCACAGGCGTAGACGAGACGCGAGAACACGTCGCCGCCCGGCTCGACGTGCGCGCCGTCGAGGCGGACGACGGCCAGGTCGGCGCGCTTGCCCGGCTCGATGGACCCCACCCGCGCATCGAGGCCCAGAGCGCGCGCCCCGTCGATGGTGGCCAGGCGGAAGGCGCGCCGCGCAGGGAGGCTGGTCACCCCCGTCCTCACCTTGGCCAGGAGGGCCGCGTGGCGCAGCTCCGTCCAGGCATCCAGGTTGTTGTTGCAAGGGGCGCCGTCTGCGCCGAGCGCGAGCTTCACGCCCAGGGCGTCGAGCTCGGCCACGCGCGCGATGCCGGAGCCGAGCTTGAGGTTCGCGCTGGGGCAATGAACGACGCGCGTCCCCTCCGCAGCGAGCAGGCGCGCCTCGTCGTCGGTCAGCTGCACACCGTGAGCCAGGATGGCCCGGGGGCCGGCCACGCCCCAGCGACGCAGCACCGCCACGTCCTCGTCCCCCAGGGCGCTGCGCACCGCCGCCCGCTCGTCGGGGTGCTCCGCGGCGTGGGTATGCAAGAGGTCGCCATGCTGGGCGGCTCGCTCCGCGGCGCCGCGCACCAGCGCCTCGCTGCACGAAAGGATGAAGCGCGGAGCATAGGCGTAGCCGATCCGTCCGTCTGCCGCGCCACGCCAGCGCGACGCCAGCCGCTCGCTCTCGTCGAGGCTCGCACGTGTGGATTCGCGCAGGCCGTCAGGGACGCCGTCGCCCCGGTCCATCATGGCCTTGCCGGAGATGGCCCGCACGCCGGAACGCACGCAGGCGTCCATGACCGCGTCATGCTCGCGCACCGTGCCCATGTCGAGCACCGTGGTGGTCCCGCCCAGCATGACCTCGGCCAGGCCCAGCTCCGCGCTGGCGGTCAGGGAGGCTTCGTCGTGCGCCGCCTCGAGCGGCCAGATGCGCTCCTTCAGCCACCCGAGGAGCGGCCGGTCGTCCGCCATGCCGCGCATCAGCACCTGGCACAGGTGCACGTGCGCCTGCACGAGCCCCGGCACGACCGCGCAGCCGCTCGCGTCGAGGACTCGTGTCATGCCCTGCGGATGCACCGTTCCCACGGCGCCGATGGTGTTTCCTCGCACCAGCACGTCGCCGACGATCACTCGATCCGACCCGTCGCAGGTGACCACGGTTCCGCCGCGGATGAGGGTGTCCAGCACGGGTCCCTGCCTATCAGATCGGTCCGTGAGTGCTATCGTCTCTCATCGCACATACCCCACCGAATGCCCCCCCGCATCCTCGTCGTCGACGACAGTCCGACCATCCGCAAAGTGGTGAGCGCCGTGCTCGAGCGGCACGGATTCGCCTTCCTGCAGGCGGCGGATGGGCACGAGGCGCTCGAGCATCTCTTGCAGGCGGCCAAGGCGGTGAAAGAAGCGGGCGACGACCAGGCGAAGATCGACCTCGTTCTGGTCGACTTCGTCATGCCCAAGATGAACGGTTTCCAGCTATGCCGCGCGCTCCGCCAGAGCGACGCGCTCCGCGGGACGCCGGTGGTGCTGATGAGCGCCAAGTCGGACCGCATCCGGGAGCACTTCGTCCAGCAGACCGGCGCCATGGACGCCATCACCAAGCCCTTCGACGCGCAGGCGCTCATCGCCGTCATCGAGAACGCCATACGCCGCTCGGAAAAGTGGTGGGCTCGCGGGGAGGCCCTGGCCGCGGGTATTCCCGAGGACTTCGAGGCGGTCGAAGTGCACCGCGCCACCGGCGACCTCGACTCCAAGCGGGCGCGCGTCGCCGTGGAGATGCTCAAACGGCTCTCCACCGTCCTCTCCCCGGTGATCGGCAAGCTGCCGCAGACGGTGATCGGCAACGAGTCGCAGCTCGCCGTGGAACTCCTCGGGCAACTCTCCTGGGATCAGGTGCGAGAGCTGGGGGAGGCCATGCGCGGGCTGGACATGGGCGCGGGCCGCATCGGTCTCTCCGGGGACATGGGCATCATTCCCATCGGCGCGGCTCTGCAGCTCCTGCAGATCGAGACCCAGACCGGCGTCCTCTTGGTGAGCGACGGCAGGACCGAGGTCATGGTCTCGATGCGCGCCGGCCTCATCGATCTGGTCCAGGCTCGCGGCGCGGGGAACGAGTTTCGTCTGGGCCGCTACTTCGTGGAGCACGGGCTGGTCACGCCGGACGACATCGACCGCTTGCTCCGCGACAACGCCCCGACCCCGCGCCCTCCGGCGCCCGACTCCCGGGTCCCCACGCGCGAAGAGGCCAGCGCCGAGCGGCGCCTGCTCGGTGACATCCTGGTCGACGCCGGCAAGGTCACCCGCGAGCAACTGCGCGACGCGCTGGCCCGGCAGTCGAGCGAGCTGGTGTACGAGGTCCTGCGCTGGCCACGCGGCCGGTTCGAGTTCGTCCACGAGTCGCTCCCGGCCTTGGCCGAGAGCGCGCGTCTGTCGTTGCCGGTCGCATCGGTGGTGATGGAGGGATTCCGCCGGGTGGACGAGTGGCGCCTGGTCGAGGGGAGCCTGGGCGACTTCGAGGCGGTGCTCCAGCTCGACTCGGTGGCGGTGGAGGCGGCGAGCGTGGACCGGCTGGCCAAGCCAGAGCAGCGGATGCTGGAGATGGTGGACGGCGAGCGCACGGTGCGGGAAATCGTCGCCGAGAGCCACATGTCGAGCTTCGACGCGTGCAAGATCCTCTACCAGCTCATCGAGGCGCGCCTCGTGCGGCGTCGTGCGGCGTAGCCGTGCCATGCTCGACAAGGTCGTGGATAATCCGGGCTTGATGGATCGGCCGCGGCGGGGGGGCCTGGTCTTGCGCGCGGGGGGCGAGCTCCGCTTCCTGCCGGCGTCGCTGGCGGTGCGCATCGTGCGCGCGCCCCGTGTGACCTCCGTGCCGGGCGCGCCGCCGGAGCTGGTGGGCATCGCCGTGCACGAGGGCGTGGTGGTGCCCGTGGTCGCAGTGGGCGAGGCGCGCGGCGACATGGTGGTGTGCCAGCACGCCGGCGAGCTGGTCGGAATCATGGGAGGCGAGGTGGTGCGGACGGGCACCTTCGATGTCGCCCCGGACCGACCGGACGTGGTGATGTTCGAGGGAGAGCGCGCGCCACCACTGGACATCGCCACCGTGTACGCCCGGGTGCAGGCGGGGACGAGACCGGGGCGGTGGGGGTAGAGGGAGAGAGGGAGAGAGACCGATACCGATTCCGATACCGATACCGATACCGATTCCGAGGCCGATGCCACGGGCCGACCCACTGGATGGGTCAGCACAGGGCAATGGGAAGTCCGCGTCGGAGTCGGCCTCGGAGTCGGCCTCGGAATCGGCGGAATCGGTGTCGGAATCGGTGTCGGATTCCGTGGAACCGGGATGCGGGTGGTGCGTCGGTTTTGCTTGCCTGCCCGATGGTCGGCAAGACGTGCCGCTGACGCTGCAAGTGCTCGCCCTCGTTCTCGTGACGGTGCTCGACAGGCCGTGCTCGTCCTCGTACTCCCGCCCGTGCACGTACCTCGAACCCCGTGACCGTCCTCGAACGACAACGGTCGATCTCCACCAAACCTGACGGAGGCCCCTATTTTCCGCGATCGAGCGCCCTCCATTCCCCCTCGAGGGCCCCGTCTTCGTTCCCCGGCCCGGGATGCGTCCCTCGTGGGTCCGGACGGCGATCCTCGCCATCCCACGTGGCCTCGTTTCCGCTCCCGCCCTGCTTTCCTCTCGGGCCGAGGGTCGCTCCCGACGGCGCCGATGTCACGCGGCGCGCGATCCCGGCCTGGCTCCTTCCCGTGAGCCACTCCCCGGGCGGGCGAGCCCACCTGGCCATCCTCGTGCACGGTGGGCCCGTGGTGGGCGCGTCCACCAAGCCTCCTTGGAGCACCCATCGTCCCTGCGGGGTGCACCCCACGTCCATGCCGGCCGCATCCAGCTCGGGCCCCGGACGCTCCCGCCCTCCATCCCTCGTGGATCCACCATGGGCACATGGTGCAGCCGTCTTCCATCCTTGACCCACCCGCGAGGCACTCCGGTGCGGCGCGCCGCCGATCCCGGATGCATCCGGGAGGCACCCGAGCGCACGCGCCCTACGTCCTCGACGCCGCCGGCCAGGCACGCGCGTGCATGCGCCCACCCTCCCTGACGCATCCGCGACGTCTCGCTCGCGAGGGACTACTCCCTACCGCCCCGCAGCGTCTCTCCCGGTGATGCTTTGCCCGGGCGCGATGACCTGCTCGGGGGCGTCCCAGGCGTCGCCCAGGAAGGTTCGCCATTGCAACGTGTAGCGGCCCCGGAGCAGCGCGGTCAAAAGCACGCTGGCGCCCGGTCCCACCCAGGCGACGGGGGCGCCGTCGAGCCAGACCAGACGAAGCTCGTCGCCGGCGTTCACCAGGAGAAGGCCGGCGTCCGGCGGCGGCGCCTGGGCGTGGCGCGCGGATATGGCGGGCACGTCGACCGGCGCGTTGCGAAAGGCGGTGAGCTCGCCCTTCGGGAGCAGAAGCTCGCCCGGTGGACCCCCGAAAGGCTCCGCCTCGAAGGTCGCCGTCGCCGGTGGAGCGGCCAGGTCCTGCGCCGGCAAGTGCGCGCTGGGGGTGAGCGAAGTGACGTCGAAGGCCAGAGAGCCCTGCGTCGTCCAGCGCAGGTCCGCGTGCAGCGGCACCTCGTCGTTGGCGCAGGCCGCCGTGGACGGCGGCGCGCCGATGAGGTCGAGGAGCATGCGGCAGACCAGCGCCCCGCCGTCGCCCGAGTCGCGCAGGGTCGCCAGCTCCAGCGTCGCCCTGGCCGCGCGCGTCGTCACGTCCACGCGCCGGGTCCGGAGGTTCAGGCGCCTCGCGCCGTCGCCCGGCGACCTTACCTCCGCCGGCGACAGCGGCGCCACGTCGAGCCGCCGCTCGCCAAAGAGCGCGCGCAGCGACCCCTCCTCCGCCACGCGGTAGGTGCCCTCACCCGGCAGGAGGAGGAAGTGGCCGTAACGGTCGGCGCGCGCGCGGAGCTCGGTCCCCTGTGGGAGGATGAAGCCGCCCCACAGCACGAAGCGGGCGCGCGTCTGCGATGCTTCGATGACCATGCGCGCTTCGAGCTTGCGCCGCGCGGCATCGATGGCGTTCACGTTCACCTCCGCCCCCCGCGGCGCGGCCGGCCCCTCGCCGGCGTGCATCACCGCTTGCAGGGTGTAGCCCCCGAGCTCTCGCCAGTCGGTCCTCGGCTCCTTCGATCCCAGCTCGTGGACCGTCTCTCGCGGCGTGTCGGGGCTCACCGCGCGATCGCCCCGCAGCGGCTCCGGGGGCGGACCGGCGTCGGGGCCTGGCGCGCTCGTGGTGGCCCCTCCCGCGGCGGTCGACACGTTGGCCAGCGGCGCCGGCTCCGCGTTCGCCTGCGGGCTCGCCGCCGCATCGGGTGGCTCGACGGCGCTCACACGGCAGGACACGCCGAGCACGGCGGCGACGAGCAGAGGGAGGGCGCGAGCCCATTCGAGCGTCGCGCGCTCCGCCCAGGCCCGGCCCGAGGCCCGGTGCGTCCGGCGCGTGTGTGTCGACGAAGACGTGGGCATCGGGGCGGTGCGCGCCCAGGGGCGGCGAATGCGGTCCGCGTCCTGGAACGTCACTAGCACGTTACAGTTCGCTGGCTCGTTGTCGAAGGGCACCCTCCGCGCGCGAGGCGGCGGAAAGAGCGGCACGGCGCACGGTGTGCTAGTTCCCGGCCTCGACGCATGGCGGCGCGGGACCACTACGAGGTCCTCGGACTACGGCGTGATGCGCCGCCCGAGGAAATCAAGAGCGCCTTCAAGAGGCTCGCCTCGCAGAACCACCCCGACCGCAACCAGGACGATCCCGACGCCCACGAGCGCTTCAAGGAAGTCGCCCTGGCCTACCAGGTGCTCTCGGACCCCAACCGCCGCGGCATGTACGATCGCTTCGGCCATCGGGCGGAGGAGCCCGGGTCGCCCTTCGGGTCGAGCGGGCCCTTTCCCGGCGGCTTCGTGGACATCAGCGATATCGCCATCGACGGCATCCTGGGGGACCTCCTGGGCGTCTTCGGCGTGGGCCGCGGGGACAAGGGGAACATCAAGCGCGAGCTCGAGCTCACCTTCGAGGAGGCGGCGTTCGGCTGCGAGAAGTCGCTGCGCTACGATCGCGTCGTCTCCTGCCACGACTGCCACGGATCGGGCGCCGCTGCCGGCACGTCGCCGGAGACCTGCGGCGCGTGCAACGGCCGCGGGCGGGTCCGGTTCCAGCAAGGCATCTTCCCCATCGCCGTCGAGCGTACCTGCTCGCGCTGCCGCGGATCGGGGCACACCGTACGCGCGCCGTGCAGCGGCTGTCGTGGCAGCGGGCTGATGTCGGCATCCGAATCGGTGAAGGTCACCATCCCACCGGGGGTGGATCCGGGGGCCACCAAGCTGGTGAACGGCGCGGGAAACAAGCCGCGCCCGGACAAGGCCTCCGGCGACCTGGAGATCCTGGTCCAGGTGCGCGCGCACCAGTTCTTTCGCCGGGACGGCGAGGACGTCCTCTGCACGGTGCCGGTGACCTTCACGCACGCGGCCCTCGGTGGCGAGGTCGAGGTGCCCACCCTCGACGGCAAGGGCAAACTGCGCGTCCCGGCCGGCACGCAGCCCGGCACGGTGCTCCGTATCAAGGGAAAAGGGATTCCCCGGCGCGGCGGTCTCGGGCGGGGCGACCAGCGCGTGGAGGTGGCCATCGAGGTGCCGACCTCTCTCTCCACCCGTCAGCGCGGGCTCCTCGAGGAGCTGGCCAGGGAGCTGGGCGAGGACGTGCTTCCCCAGCGCCGATCGTTCATGGAGAAGCTGCGGGACTTCTTCGATTGAGCAGCTCGCCCAGCGCGGCCTCGGTCAGCACCTGGGTGCCGTACTTCCGGGCCTGATCGAGCTTGCTCTTGCCGGTCTTGTCGCCGGCGACGAGATAGGTGGTGTTCTTCTTCACGCTGTCGTGCACCTCGCCGCCTGCCGCGCGGATGTCGGCCAGGACCTCCTCGCGCTTCCTGGAGAGGACGCCGGTGACGCAGAAGCTCCAGCCCTTGAGCGGTCCCTCGGTGGCGACCGCTTCCCGCGGCTGCGGTCGGCCTACCCCCAGCTCCACCAGCTTCTTCATGCGCGCAAGCTGCTCCGGGTCGTTCAGGAACGCGACCACGCTGTCGACCATCTTCGGCCCGAAGCCCCGGATGGACCCGATGTGCTCGCGCGCCTCCTCCGGCGTCCAGGCCAGCATGCGCTCCAGCGTCCCCCCCTCCTCCGCGAGCTGTCGCGCCGCCACCTGCCCCACCTGGGGAATGCCCAGCCCGACCAGCAACCGGTCCAGCGTGCGCGCCTTCGACGCCAGGATGGAGGCCACCACGTTCTGCGCGCTCTTTTCCCCCATCCGCTCGAGCGCGGCGACGGTCTCCGGCGTCAGGGCGTAGAGGTCCGCCATGTCCTTGACGATCCCGCGGTCGACCAGCTGCTCGACCAGCGCCTCGCCCAGGTGATCGATGTCCATGGCGAAACGCCGCGCGAAATAGAAGATGCGCTGCTTGACCTGCTCCGGGCAAGCGCGGTTCGGGCAGCGCGTCGCCGCCTCCACCCCGAGCTCCGGCTTGTCGGCGTCGCGCAGCTCGCGCACTACGGGCGTGCCGCACGATGGGCAGCGCGCCGGCATGACGAAGGGTTTCTCCTCCCCGCTGCGCGCCTCGGAGTCCACGCCGATCACCTGGGGGATCACCTCCCCGGCCTTCTCGATGAAGACGAAGTCGCCCACGCGGACGTCCAGCGCCTCCACCGTCCCGGCATTGTGCAGCGACGCGCGCGTCACCGTGGTCCCCGCCAGCTCGACCGGGTCGAGCACCGCCACCGGGGTGATCGTGCCGGTGCGCCCCACCTGCACCACGATGTCGAGGAGCTGCGTCCGCGCCCGCTCGGCGGCGAACTTGAAGGCCATGGCCCACTTGGGAAACTTCGAGGTCATCCCCAGCATGTCCTGGTGCCGGTAGGAGTCGACCTTGATCACCGCCCCGTCGGTCTCGAAGGGATAACCGGCGCGCGCCTCATCGACGCGCTGGATGGCGGCCCACACGCCTTCCCAGTCCACCACCTCGTGGCGGCGATGCGTGGGGAGCGACTGCGTCTCCAGCCACGCCAGGGTCTCGCTCTGCGTGGAGGCGATTCTCGCCCCCTCCACCACCGTGTAGAAGAGCGCGCGCATCGGGCGAAGGCGCACCTCGCGCGGGTCGAGCATCCGCAGCGACCCGGAGGCCGCGTTTCGTGCGTTGGCGAACGGCGGCAGGCCCTCCGCCTCGCGCCCCTGGTTGATGGCCTCGAAGTCGCGCCGGTAGATGACCACCTCGCCGCGCAGGGTGAGCTTCCCCTCGTGGTGGATCCTGTGCGGCATGTAGCGGAGCGCCTGGATGTTGTTGGTGATGTCCTCGCCGGTCGCGCCGTCGCCGCGCGTGCTGGCCTGCTTCAGGTGCCCGCCCTCGTAGATCACTTCGATGCTGGCCCCGTCGAGCTTCGGCTCGACGCAGAAGCGAGGCACTTCGCCGTCGGGCAAGCCGTCGCGGATCCGTCGCTGGAACTCGGCCAGCTCCTCCGCCGAGTAGGCGTTGTCCAGCGACATCATGCGCACCTCGTGCTTCACCTGCGCGACGCTGGTGCGCGCCTCGCCGCCCACGCGCTGGGTGGGCGAGTTTCGCGTGGCGAGCTCGGGGTGCGCCGCCTCGAGGTGGCGGAGAGCGCGCATCAGGCGATCGAAGTCGGCGTCGGTCACCGAGGGATCGTCAAGGACGTAATACCGGTAGGTATGGGCGTCGATCTCGCGAACGAGCTTGGCGTGCCGCTCGGCGGGGGTCATCGAGAGACGCGGTTTACCACGCCCCGCGGGCGCGCTCCCGCCCGCGGCCAACGCCGGTCCGGGAGCACGCGCCGGAGCGGGGGTTCAGGCGCGCTGGACGTGCAACCCCACGGCGTTGCCCTCGGTGTCGACGACCACGGCGAAGGCCCCGTCCTTGCCGATGTCCGTCCTGGGAACGGCCAGCTTGCCGCCCGCCTTCTGCGCCCGGACGATGGCCGCGTCGAGATCGCCGCTGGCGTCCAGGTACACCATCGTCCCCGTCGCCGAGGGCTTGCCGCCCCGCCGCACCAGCGCGCCGCCCGGCTCGTTCCCCTCGCCGTGCGGGAAGATGGCCATGTCCGTGCCGGGGAAGCTCTCGCGCGTCAGCTTCGTGACCAGCACCGTCTCCCAGAAGCGCGCGGCGCGATCCAGATCCAGGGCGGGAATCTCGAACCAGTTGATGACGTTTTTCATGAGGGTCTCCTTGGGTGAGGACATGACCCTATCGCTGCCGTACGACAGCCTTTGGTCAGGATTGGCATCCCCACTGCGCGCCCGGCCGGTGGTCAGGTGCGCTCCAGCAGCTCCACGGCGTCGATGCGATCCAGCCGTACGCCGCGCGTCTCGCGGGTCTCGGTGTCTTCGCACTCGAGCACCGTCATCGTCCGCTCCATCAGGACGCGGGTGATGCGCACGGTGCGCTCGTTCGGCGAGCCGTCGCTGCGGCGGTACTTCAGACGAATGGGGCGTTGCTCGAACCAGGCCTCCTCCACCGCGCGGCGAACGGCGGGGCGCGCCGGCAGGGCGGGGACGGCGGCGAAGGTGAGCTTCTCGGCGTGGGCCAGGGCTTCCCGCTGCTGGCCGGCGCTGAGGGCGCCGCGCACCTTGGAGAGGGCGCTCTCCAGCGTGTCGACGAAAGGGACCAGTCGGGTCTCGGTGGCGAAGCGCCCCAGCACGACGAGCACCGCCGCCTCGCGAGGGGTGAAGTTCACCGGCGGCAGCGTGTAGGCGCGGTCGAGGGCGTACCCACCGCCCGGCCCGCGCTCCGCTTGCACCGGGAGGGCAGCGTCCCGCAGGGCATCGAGGTCGCGGTAAATGGTGCGAACGGTCACGCCGAAGCGCTCGGCGAGCTGGTCGGCGGTGACGCCGGTGCGTCGCCCGCGCAGGTACTCGGCGAGCGCGAAGAGGCGGGACTTGCGACGCATCGGCGGCTCCCAGCCTACGTGCCCGGGCGGTGCGCCGGGGGTCGGACGGACGCCTTCCCCGACCTTCCACGGGCCGTGGGGGGTGGCGCGGCAGCTTGCGCAGGCCGAGCTTCCCGTTATAGCGAGTGGATGCCTGCCGCCCCCGAGCCGCCCCCCGCACGCGTGGGGGCCATCCTCGCGCAGGTCGGCTTCGTCGTCGTCGCCGCGCTGCTGGTGTACGGCTTCGTCGCCGTCACCAAGGACGGCGAGCTCCGGCGGGTGTGCAGCGCCCCGTCCTACCTGCGACCGGACTACCTCGGCGCCGACCGTCGCGCGCCGGACTTCACGCTGAAGGATCTGCGCGGGGCCGAGGTGTCGCTGCAGAGCCTGCGCGGCAAGGTGGTGGTGCTCAACTTCTGGACCAAGACCTGCGGCCCTTGCCTCGAGGAGATGCCGGATCTCGCCGAGCTCGCGGTCATCCTGCGCGATCGGCCCGACGTGGTGGTGGTCACGGTCTCCACCGACGCCGGCCCGGAAGACGTGAAGCCGACCCTCCAGACCGTGCTGAAGGGAGACCCTCCCTTCCTGGTGCTCTTCGATCCGGAATCGGAGATCGTCCAGGGCAAATACGGGACGCACCTCTTCCCCGAGACGTGGATCATCGACAAGCGCGGCGTCATCCGTGCACGCTTCGACGGCGCACGCGAGTGGAACAACGCGCTGGCGGTGAACTTCGTCGACGCTCTTCGCGAGGGCGACTACTGCCCTTGCAAGATCGACGGCAAGAGTCTCTCCGGCAACGCGGCGCGCATCTGCCAGGAAATGACCGGCAGCTGAGCTCTCGCTACCCCTCACCCCTTCGTTCTATGTTCGTTCGAGACGCCTGACGCGGCGCGCTGCGAGGGCGGTGAGCCGCGGCGCGAGGCGCTTGCCGAGCCAGGCCGCCCAGGCCTCGGGCCCCACCGGGACCACCGGGATGTCGCGACGGATGGCACGGAGGATGGCGCGGGCCACGCGCTCGGGAGGGTGTCCGCGGCGAAAGGCGCGGAGGGTGGGAGCGCGCAGCGCCTGGTCGGTGAAGCGACCGCGCGCGATGATGTCGGTGTCGATGACGCCGGGACAGATGGCCGAGACGCCGATGCCTTGCGGCGCGAGCTCCGCCCGAAGCGACTCGCTGAGCCCCACCACCGCGAACTTGGTGGTGCAATAGGGCCCGACGCCGCCGGTGGCCATGAGGCCGAAGGTCGACGCGACGTTGACGACGTGGCCCCCGTCGCCGCGTTCCACCATCCGGGGCACGAAGAAGTGGCATCCATGGATGACACCCCAGAGGTTCACGCCGACGACCCACTCCCAGTCCTCCAGCGTCGAGTCGACCACGCCGCCGGAGTGACCCACCCCGGCGTTGTTCACGAGGACGTCGAGGGTCCCGCTCCCACCGTGCACCTCGTCAGCCAGCCCGCGCATCTCGTCCTTCCGGCTGACGTCGACGCGCCGGGCCAGCACGCAGCGTTCGCCGAGCGCGCGCTTCATCTCGGCCACGCGCGCCTCGTCGATGTCCACCGCCACGACCCGCGCCCCCGCCTCGGCCAGCGCCAGCGCCGTCGCGCGGCCGATCCCGCTTCCCGCGCCGGTGACCAGCGCCAGCTTGCCGTCGAGTGTCTTCATCGTGCGTGCGAGGCCTGGCGGGCGCGCTCCAGCTCTTCCCGCGAAGCATAGGGCTGCGGCCGGGCCGCCGTCGCGCGCAGGTACTCGGCGAGGTCGACGATGTCCCACCCCGGCTTCTCGGGGTGCGCTGGATCCCAGCGGTCCGTCTCCAGCCAGCGCAGCAAACGATGGAATGCCTTCACCGAGGGCCAATGCATGTCGTGAAGGAGCACCACCCCCCCGGTCTTATATTCCAGCTGCTGCTCGAGAGAATGCTCGATCTCGTCGGGGTCGGTCTTCTTCATGTCCTCGACGTCGATGCTCCACAGTATGAGCTCCAGCTTTCGCTCGCGGAGAGTGCTCTCCAGCCAGGGGTCGACCTCGCCGTAGGGAGGCCGAAAGAGTAGGGGGACTTTCCCGGTGGCCCGCTCGATGGCGGCGGCCGAGTCGTCGATCTCCGCCAGCGCCGCGGCGTGCGGGAGGGCCGTGAGAAGCCGGTGGTCGCGCGTGTGGTTGCCGACGAAGTGTCCGGCGTCGGCGATGCGCTTGGCCCAGAGGCGCGTCTCCACGGCGTGACGATCCGTCCCTTCGAGGTATTTGCCGATGAGGAAGAAGGACGCGCGAATGCGGCGCTGGTCGAGGATGCGGAGGACGGTGGGCGCCGTCTCCGGGAAGGGGCCGTCGTCGAAGGTGAAGGTCACCAGGCGCCGGCCGTCACCCGCCTGGCGCGCGGGCCCCTCGGCGAGGAGCCAGGCCTTGTCGGCACGATCCTCGGGGTTGAGGCGCGGGAAAGGAGAGGGGGGATCGGGCAGCGCCGACGCGTCGACCGTCGACGGCTCGCGCTCGAGGGGCGGTCGCGGCGGCGGTGGCGGGGGGACCAGGCTCGGCGCGGCCTGGTGGACGGCACCGGCGAGAAAGCGGGTGATGGTCTGCACCACCTCGGGCGCCTGGCTGCTCCCGGCGGACAGGGTCTGCGCATCGGGCCGGCCCATGCCCAGCCAGGAGCCCAGACCCAGCGCGAACAGCGGAACCACCGCGCGGGAAAGAAAGGACATCGGGCGCGGGGCGAGCGTAGAAGCCACCCACCCCGGCGGGCCAAGTTACGGGTAGATCCCCGGCGTTCCGGCGGAGGTCCAGCGCCCGCGCATCCACCACGCATCGCTCGCCCACTGCGCCGCGAACGCGTCGCGGACCACGCGCTCGGCCTGCTTGCCGCGCGGGGAGAAGCCCCAGGGAGCCTCCTGCGACACGTCGTCCGGGTCGGCATAGAGACGCCACACGAAGAACCCGGCGAAGTCCGGCTCTTCGAGAAGAGGGGCGACCAGCCCGGTGTACGCCGCCGCCTGCGCAGGCTCGTCGACGGTCACCCGGCTCATGCTGTCGGGCCACTCCCACGGACGCACGGCGGGATCGGGACGCGTCGTGTAGCCGATCTCGGTGAAGACCACCGGCCGCTGCCAGCGCTCCGCCAGCGCGTGCACCTTGGCGCGTACCCGCTCGCCGCCTTCGTGGAGCTTGGCCGGGGAGGCGCCTGCCTCGTCCGCCAGGGGGTAGAATCCGTTGATGCCGATGACATCGACGTCGCCGAGGATGACCGTGTCCTCCACGTCGTCCCAGTTGGCCGAGTAGGTGAGCACGCCCCCGTAGAGGCGGCGCACCCCCTGGACGATGAGGGCGAAGCTCGGGGCGCGTGTCGTCGTCACCCAGGAGCGCAGCTCGACGCCGACCGAGAGCATCTCCACCTGCGTCGCCTGCGCCACCGCCGCCCAGGTGCGAATGAAGTGATCGTAGCTCTCGGCCCAGCGCGCCCAGCCCGGGTCGGTCCCCGGATCGATGAGGGCCCGCCACTCGCCCGACTCCACCCACAGATGCGGCACCAGCATGACCCGCAGTCCGTGCGCATGCGCCATCTCGATGGCGCGGGTGACGGCGAGTCGGTTCTGCTCGAAGGGCATCTCGAAGGTGAGATCGATGCCCGAGCCGGAGAGATCGCTGACCCGGCCGAAAGGGGTGATGGCAACCCAGGTGGCGCCCATGGCGCGCGACTCGGCGAGCGTTCGGTCGTACGCCGCCGACCCGTATCCCACCCCGGGGTGGTAGCCGTTCTCGATCGGTCCGACGGTGATGCCGCGAATGGCCCCGAGCTCGGCGCGCTTCCACGCGTCGCCGCCGGGGGAGGCGAGCGCGAGCTGTGCGGCGACGGCGAGCGCCAGGGAAACGGTGCCCGGCACGCTTACCCCTCGAGGAGAGCGTCGGTCAACGACAGGAGGTCGCCGGTGACGGCGTCGGCTCCCGCGCGCGCGAGCTCGTCGTGCCCGCAGGAGTGCGCCACCGCGACGCAGCGCAAGCCTGCCCTCTTCGCGGAGACGACGCCACCCGGCGAGTCCTCGAGGACCACCACGCCGCCTTCGTGCCCGAGGCGCCGCAGCTCCTCCATCCCCAGAAGATACGGCGCGGGGTCGGGCTTGTGCGCGGCGGTGTGCTCGGCGCTGACGATGAAGCCGACCGCGCCCCTTACGCCCATGCGATCGAGGGCGAACGTGATCTCGTCGTACAGCGCTCCCGACACGATTCCCACCGGGCCGCGCTTGGCGCGCCGGGCCAGTAGCTCCGCGGCGCCCGGGAAGGCGCGGAAGGCGTCCGCGAAGCGAGCCAGAAAGCGCGGGTGCTTGGCCTCGACCAGCGCGCGGACCTCTTCTTCGCGCAGTGTTCGCTTGCGGGAGAGCGCCGCGCGGAAGACGCCGGCGTCATCGAGGCTGAGGTAGCGCTCGACGTACTCGCGCTCGGCGAGGACGATGCCCTGCGGGGCCAGGACGTCGTTGAAGGCAGCCAGGTGCACCGGCTCGCTGTCCACCACCACACCGTCGAAGTCGAAGAGCGTCGCGAACACCGGGAGAGCCTACCTTTTCTCGGCCCTTGCGCGCGCCAGGTCGAGCCAGAGAATGACCGCCCGTCCGAAGCGCGACTCGATGGAGTGCGACTCGGTCGCGTACCCGTCGCGATGCACGACCAGGGTGTGCGGCCCGGGGCGAATGTCCAGCGACACGGGCGTGGGGCCGGCGCTCTGTCGGCCGTCGACGCTCACCATCGCGCCCCGAGGGTCGGTGATCACGGTGAGCACCGACGCTCGGTAGCGCAGCGCCTGGAGCTCGCGCTCGGCTTCGGCGCGGTCCTGCGCGCTGAGATCGCCCTGCCCGAGGTACCGCTCGATGGCGCCGGCGGCGGTCTCGGCGTCGTCCATGCGCTCGCGGCTCCGCGCCACGTTCCACAGCTCGCTGGAGGGGCCTCCGAGGTGATACGCGAAGCGGAAGAAGCGAATGGCGTCGGAGTAACGTCCCTCGCGAAATGCGCTCACGCCCTGCTGATCGAGCTCGCGCGCCGCTTCGAGGTCCGGCTTGCCGCGGCGGTCCGAGGCATCGTCCTCCGGAGACTCGGCGCCGCGCGCCCAGAACTGGCCGCACGCGGCGGTGGCCAGGAGGGCGAGCATGGCGAGGCGCATGGTGCGATGCGCAGCTTAATACAGCTTGCCGCCAAGAGATCGCGCGCGCGTTCCTTCTTCAGGCGGAGACGAGGACGATGCGCGTGATCTCCGGCGGCGCGCAGATGCGCGAGGGTGGTCCCACCGTGCCGAAGCCGCGGTTCACGTAGAGCATCGTTCCACCGACGCGGTAAAGACCCGCGACGTACGGCAGGAAGAAGTCCGCCGGACGGAAGCCTGGGTTTATCTGTCCGCCATGCGTGTGTCC
>Ga0302325_10001718_pt1 | contig 55095 bp, 43 predicted proteins | sample Palsa_T0_2_FD_201948 | JGI IMG/M metagenome (GOLD analysis project Ga0302325, IMG submission 201948) | Peat permafrost microbial communities from Stordalen Mire near Abisko, Sweden - Palsa_T0_2 | ecosystem: Environmental > Terrestrial > Soil > Palsa > Peat permafrost | place: Sweden: Abisko... | reverse complement strand
CCCTCAGCATTCTCCGTCACCATAAGTGGAATTTCATGCCGGGGATTCGTGGCTATTTTCTGAACAACCCCTGCAACCTGTATCCCGGAGAACCCTGGTGGCGGAGCGCGGCCAAATCGTTCCTCCGTCGCGTGGTGCAAAGAAGAATCTCAAGTTTCGCGCCGCGCATCCCTTCCCATGTTTTCGCTGAGATCACCGTTCGTGAGGAAGGTTCCTATGCACCGGACTTGCTCCCTTCCCGGTCTCCCTTCCTGTTCCGATTCGCGCCGACCGCCGAATATTTGAGCTGGCGCTACAACCTCTCGCTTCCCTTTATCCGCTACCGGTTGTTTCGCGTCATCTCCCGCGGCGCGACGGTCGGCTATGTCATCCTCAGTGATTCGCCAGAAGAGATTATCGTCGCCCAGTGCGATGGCGAGGACGCTGCCGCTCTTGCTTACGGTGTATTGCTGAGCATTCTCGAGGTGGGCCGCGAGGATCAGGAGCCTCGTGCGGTTTTCCTGGTTTCTTGCCATTCGGAAATGAAGAAGATCTACCAAGAGTTCGGCTTCTGGGAACAACGTCGCGGCGATCTCCCATTCGCTTTTCGCACTCGCCCGCCGCAAGTGGATCTCCCCTTGGGCACCTCCGGTTGGCTCGTCAATTTTGGTTGGGGGGACAACGGAGTGCGTCCGCCATTTCGTGACCATGGCAGTTGAGCGTTGGGGGGGACAAATCTCCGGGGCGTCTTTGAAACGTGGACGTTGAATATTGGAGATAAAAGGTCTTGCCCTGGCCAGCGGATCGGCCATCGCCGTAGTATCAACTGGCGGCGCACAGCGCTAGCGACGCCCGTCGTGGTTTCCGCCCGAGTGCCGAGTGCGCTCGGAAGTAATCCGCGTGCCCGATTATCCATGTATTCGCGGGAGACAAATCGCGGCCTGATCGATCATAAATATCACGCTCCGCAATCCCCGTACGGTGCATTATACTTTCTGCGTGCGACGTCTATTTCGGTTTGGAATGAAACACTTCTTAGGGGGATTTATGAAAAAGCCCGCGATTTGGATGGTCTTGACGCTACTTCTCGCGGTGATTTCTTTTCGAGCAACCGGGCAGCAGCAAAACAACACACCGATGTCTTTCACAGGCGAAATTATGGACAACGAGTGTGCTGCGCAGGGAACCCATGAGGCAATGATGCAGAAGGAGGGTTTCAAAACTCCCAAAGATTGCACTCTAGGATGTGTCAAAGCCGGTGGACAATTCGTACTCTATGGTGCCGGTGATAAAAAAATCTACCAACTCGATGACCAAGAGAAGCCGAAAGATTACGCGGGTCAGAAGGTCACAATCATCGGGACATACGACGGCGAAACAAAAACGATCCACGTGCAAACCATCCAAGCGGTTCCTTAGACAGCAGTCACGTGAGAGCGTTTTCGTGAGCCTCATCGTGACACCATCGAGACGCGCGAACGAAGAGGCCGAACCACGAGGCAGGGCAATCGTTTTCCAATAACTGGAAGGTCTAAGATGAAGGCGATTGTTGTCCACGAATTCGGTGGTCCCGAAGTCCTGAAGCTAGACGAAGTCCCCACACCGAAGCCGGCTGCTGGGCAAGTCCTCGTTCGCGTTCACGCCGTCGGCGTCAATCCATACGACGCCTACATGCGCAATGGAACGTATGCCGTCAAGCCACCCTTGCCCTACACTCCCGGCTCCGATGGCGCCGGCGTCATCGAAGCAGTCGGACCCGGCGTTACCAAGGTGAAGTCCGGTGACCGCGTCTACATGGCAAAGACGGTCACCGGTGCCTACGCGGAGTACGCAATTGCACTCGAAAGCCAGGTACATCCTCTCCCCGCGAAAGCCAGCTTCAGCCAAGGTGCCGGAGTCTGGGTGCCTTACGGAACTGCCTATCATGGCCTGTATCATTCGGCGAAAGCGCGGGCTTCGGAGACGGTCCTGATTCATGGTGCTAGCGGTGGTGTCGGCATTGCGGGCGTCCAGTTGGCGCGCGCCTCGGGACTGACCGTTTTCGGTACCGCAAGCAGCCAGAAAGGCCTCGACCTCGCCCAACGTGAAGGCGCTCACCAAGTTTTCGATCACAGCAAATCTGGTTACCTCGACGAAATCATGAAAGCCACGGGCGGCCGCGGCGTGGATATCATTCTCGAAATGCTGGCCAACGTAAATCTCGCGAGCGACATGAAACTCCTCGCCACCAACGGCCGCATCATCGTGATCGGCAGCCGAGGTGAAATCGCCATCAACCCGCGCGACCTCATGGCACGCCGGGGATCCATTCGCGCATTCACGCTTTGGGCCATCACCGCACCCGAAGAAGCAGAGATCCACGCGGGCATCGTCGCAGGCCTTGAGAACGGCACCCTGCGCCCTGTGGTCGGCAAGGAAATGCCTCTGGCCGAAGCCGCCCGCGCCCACAAAGAAATCCTTGAGCCGGGCGCTGCCGGAAAAATCGTTTTGGTCACCTAATGAAGGTCTGTGCATCCCCCAGCAGCTGCCAGAATATTTCCGCCAATGCGTTCATTACCGGGTGGGTCTGACCAGAATTGCTGTCAAAATGAGTAAAGTTTTTCCTCTTATAAGAATGCTGAGTGTACTAAGTGGCAGCTTCTGCATTTTTTTGAGCTAACTCGCTCATTTAGTGCTTGATGCGTCTCTTGTTCGCCCGTTAAAAATAGCTTTGATTATGGAATCCCCTGTGCAACGATAATGGACCCGCGGGGACCCCAGCGGTTTTGTGTCTCTGGATCTATTTTCCGATGTTGATCGGGAGTTGCGATGTTAGATGAAGAAGATGGACAGCCGTCTCGCAGCCTAGATGAGTACTGGGCTATTGTTCGCCGGCGGCGCTGGTACATCCTCATTCCGGTTTTTGCTTGTTGGGCGATCGCTTGGGCAGGGAGCTGGCTGGTGCCGTCAACCTTCCAGTCTGATGCGCTAGTTCTTGTAGAACAGCAAAAAATTCCCGAACAGTATGTCGTGCCAAACGTTACCGTGAACCTTCAGGACCGTTTACAGAGCATGACGCAACAGATTCTTAGCCGAACTCGCCTTCAGTCCACTATTAACCGCTTCCATCTTTATCAAACGCGTCGCCGGTTAACATTCACGCAAGCCGAGGATCCGGTTGAGCAAATGCGAAAAGACATCACGATCGAATTGGTGGAAGCACCCGGGCGGGCAGGGCAGCTTACTGCCTTCAAAATTCGATATTCAGCTGGCTCACCTGAGCTTGCACAGCAGGTGAACAGCGAGCTTACCTCTCTGTTCATCGATGAAAATCTCAAGTCCCAACGGCAACTTTCCGAGAGCACGACGACTTTTTTGCAAAGACAGTTAACGGATGCCAGCGAAAAGCTTCAAGAGCAAGAAGCCAAGGTCCGAGCATTCAAGGCGAGTCATTTCGGGAATTTACCCAGCCAAATGGAAACGAACGTTCAAATCCTCGGTGGGCTGCAATCTCAGCTGCAAAGTATCCAGCGAGCTTTAGATGGAGCGAACCAGCAGAAGCTGTATCTAGAGTCCCTGCAACAAGAATATCAATCGATCCAGGCAAGTTTAGGCAACGGAAGCTCAACGGCGACATCTCCGGATGCATTGAATACCGACCTCGTAGATTTACGCCACAAGCTTCAAGAAGCCCGGTTGCGATATACCGAGGACCATCCCGACGTCGTTCAGTTGAAAGACAAAATTTCAAAGATGGAAAAACTGAAACAAGACATTGATTCCGAGATCTCGGCGAGCGAGCAACCCGCAAAGACGCCAAGTGATGTTGACCCTGGCGCTGCATTACAGGTACAGCACGGGTCAACTTCTCCCATGATGCAGATTCAAAGCCAGCTCAAGGCCAATGGTTTGGAGATTCAGAATTATCAGGAACGCGAAAAGAAAATCGACTCCGATATAACTACGTATCAGGCCCGTCTGAATTTGACACCGGAAACAGAACAAGAGCTGGCGGATATCTCCCGAGGGTATGAAGAGTCGAAGGCAAACTACGATTCGCTTCTCCAGAAGCAGAACCAGTCGCAGCTCGCCACGAGCCTTGAACAGAGCCAGCAGGGCGAGCAATTTCGCATCCTTGATCCGCCGAGTCTGCCGACTAGACCTTCGGCTCCGAATCATTTGCTCATCAGTGTCGCAGGCTTGCTGTTTGGTTTCGCGGTTGGAGCTGTCTTGACGGCTTTCCTTGAAATGACAAATGTTCGGGTTCGCCAGGAAAAAGATCTCGAAGATGCGGTTCCGCTCAAGGTGCTGATCGGGATTCCTCATCTAGATGCTCCCGGGGAGGGCCGCTTTCGCGTTCTGCTCCGGGGACTAGAGCTTGTCGCCGCGGTGGTAATGGTGATTTTGATCCTGGTTGGAAATCTTTACGCCTTTTACAAAAGCTAAGGACGATGTACAAAAAATTTTACGGGCTGACGCGTAATCCGTTCGGAGTCAGCCCAGATCCTTATTTCTTTTACCCGACGCCACGTCACACCGAGGCGCTTGCCAATTTGGCTTATGGCGTACTCCGTCGCAGGGGATTTGTTGTGGTCACGGGCGAGGTCGGGACAGGCAAGACGTTGCTTGTGCGATGTCTTCTGGAAGCTCTCACCAGGAATAAAATCGCATTTGCATATGTGTATAACCCCGTGATTTCCGTCTCGGAATTTCTCTCTCATGTGATTGCTGACCTAGGTCTTCTTCCGTTGGGGGGACGCACAAAAACCGAGGCGCTTACGCGCCTCAACAACTATTTGCTGGAGCGTTCGCGTCAAGACCTCACTACGGCGCTCGTCGTCGATGAAGCCCAACTGCTGAGCTGGGAGCTGCTGGAAGAAATCCGCCTGCTTACTAATCTTGAGACTACTAAGCACAAGCTACTCCAAATTGTGCTTGTAGGTCAGCCGGAGTTCGAGGAAAAGCTCGATTCACAACAACTGCGCCAATTAAAGCAAAGGGTCGGTCTACGTTGCAGTCTGAAGCCCCTGGAAATGAAAGAGCTGCAAGGCTACATTCGTCAAAGACTAGAACTATCGGGAGCTAACTCGCACGCAGCGTCGATTTTCCCCGATGAAACTATAGCTTTGATTCACCAGTTTTCGCGAGGCATACCACGCTTAGTCAACACGCTTTGTGAGAATTCCCTGCTATTGGGTTTCGGCCACCATCAACTCCAGATTACGCCCGAGATCGTCCAGGAAGTAGCCGGGGATCTTCATCTGAATAAGGTTGCGGTAGATTCGTCTGGAACCTTGGACGAAATCAAATTGCAGTCGAGAGTGGAGTCAGAGTGAGCCGACTCTACGACACCTTGCGAAGAATGGAGGGGGAGAAACGGAAGCCCGGAACGGCTGCGCCCGAACTCAACAAACCTCTCGCGCTGCTAAATAATATCTTGGGTCCGCCCGCCGAGAAGGCCGATGGTCCGCGGGCAAATATCAAACTCGGCAAGACGTCGCGTTTGGTGGCTCTCACAGACCCTAAGGGGTTAGGTGCCGAGAAATTTCGCGCCTTGGTGGCTCGACTGGAAAATCTGCGTCAGAAGGGCGAGCTGAAATCGTTGCAGATCACCAGCGCGGTGATCAACGAAGGCAAGAGTTTAGTGGCAGCAAACCTCGCGGTCACTCTAGTGAAGCACTTCGGCTATAAGGTACTTCTGCTCGAAGGCGACCTGCACAGGCCTTCCCTCGCGTCCTTGCTCGGATTGATCAATCCGGAAGGGATAAATCAATGGTGGCGCAAACGAGAAGAAGGTAACGAAATTGCTCGCTACATCTACAAATTGGATGAGATGCCACTGTGGTTTCTCGGTGCCGGGTCCGCGTGCGATCAGTCATCGCAAATTTTGCAATCGGCCCGATTTGCGGAAACGTTTACGCGATTAGTTGGTGGTTTTGACTGGGTTGTAGTCGATTCAACCCCCATGTCGCCAATCGTTGACGCTAACCTGTGGTCAAGGCTAGTGGACGGCACACTCCTCGTAATCCGCGAAGGCGTTACGCCGATCAAAGCCCTAAAGATTGGCGTGAAAGGTTTAGATAATCCGAAATGGATAGGAATGGTCCTGAACGAGGCATCCGAATTCGATCGTGTGAATTATTCAGACCAATATTACGGAGATAAGAAGAAAGAAAACCGGCCGATGAAAGAGAAGAAATCGAAGGCTGCGCCATGATCCGTTTTCTGAATGCCTATTTTCCAACCCGTACCCTCTTCCTTGGCGTTTCGGAAGCGTGCTTGATCACGCTCGCATTCGTCGTTGCTACGATTGCACGGTTAGGCAAGACCGATGCCTCGGTCATGCTCCGCTACGAGCAGGGTTTTTTGAAAATTCTCGTACTCACTGGAGCCTTCATCATTTGTATGTATTACTTCGATCTCTACGATTCTTCTATTCTAAGCAATCAACCCGAAATGCTCAGTCGGTTGTTCCAGGTTCTGGGCACCATGTGTATTCTCGTAGCCCTCGTCTACTATCTTGACCCACCCTTGGAATTGGGCCGCGGCATCACGCTGATCGGCTTGCTGACTGTTGCGATTATCCTGGCACTCTGGCGAGGCCTGTTTTCTGCGCTAAATCGCCGGCCTCAGTTCGCCGAACGCACCATGATCTTCGGAGATGAGCCCTGCGCCTCAAGACTTTTGCGGGAGCTCGAATCCCGCCCAGAGTTGGGTCTTAGCGTCGTGGGTCGAATTTTGGTCGGCGGCAACCGGAGCTACGAACTGAACTGGGAACGCCCCGACTCCGATGGGACATCCGATGGCACTATTAGCGACAAGGAGCTTCCAACGGCCATCGGTCTGCAGCGAGTGGACCGCGTCATAGTTGCCCTGGATGACCGTCGCGGAAGACTTCCGGTTGAACTGTTACTCTCTATGAAGAGTCGGGGCGTGCGCGTTCAGGACGGCACTGAGGTTTATGAACAGGTTACGGGGAAAATCCCAATTGAGTCATTGCGCTTGGGCACGCTCCTTTTTTCATCTGGTTTTCGTCTTTCTCGCTTTCTAGTGATTTACAAACGCGCTGCTTCTATCGCTGTGTCGATCGTTGGTTTGGTCCTTTGTCTGCCCTTACTTCCTTTTGTAGCCCTCGCTATCAAACTGACTTCGCCTGGACCTCTTCTCTATGGCCAAAGACGTGTCGGAAGAAACGACGCCATTTTTTATTGCCACAAGTTCCGAACTATGCGCGCCGACGCAGAGGCCGATACAGGTGCTACCTGGGCTGGCGATGAGGATCCCCGGATTACTCGCGTGGGGCGTTTTCTCCGGACGGCTCGGCTCGACGAAATTCCTCAACTATGGAACGTGCTGAAAGGCGACATGAGTCTTGTCGGTCCACGCCCCGAACGCCCAGAGTTCATAGAATGGCTCAAGCAAGAGATTCCTTTCTACAACCTCAGACATACTGTCCGACCTGGAATCACCGGCTGGGCGCAAATACGATACAAGTATGGAAGCTCCGTCGAAGATGCCAAGGAAAAGCTTCGCTATGATCTTTTCTATGTCAAGAACATGTCACCGGGTCTGGACGCGTTGATTTTCTTCAGTACTGTAAAAACCATTTTGCTGGGACGAGGAGCGCGGTGAAGCTGCTCTTCTGGTTCTCGATATTCATCATCTTCTACGCTTATTTGCTCTATTCGATCTGGCTGTTCTTGCGGGCCCGACTGTACCCACGACCAGTGCATGAGAAGGCAATCTTTCCCAAAGTATCGATCGTCATCGCTGTGCGAAATGAGGGAAAGCATCTCGAAGAAAAATTACATAATCTACGCCAGTTGGATTATCCAAGGGAGTTTGTGGAAACTCTCGTTGTTTCCGACGGCTCGACTGACCAAACGAGCGACATTCTAAGCAGTCTTTCAGATTCCCGGGTACGATCGATTATTCTACCGGTGCATGGTGGAAAGGCTGAGGCACTCAATCGCGCTATCGAGGCCGCTAATGGAGACATTGTTGTGTTTATGGATGCTCGGCAGCGCGTCGCTACCGATTCCATCAAGACGCTGGTTGAAAGTCTTGCGGATCCGGCTGCGGGGTGCGTAAGCGGAGCATTGCTGTTGGGGGATGGGGAAGAAACTTCCCCACGAGGACTGCGATCGTATTGGAAATTGGGAAAGGCAATTCGATATTGGGAAAGCACTGGTGGTTCGGCCGTGGGCGCCACTGGCGCGTTGTATGCAGTTAGACGGGGCCTTGTTCCGTACCTTTTGGATGATGTCATCATTCCAACGGAAATTGCTCGGCGCGGAGCGCGAGTGATTTTTCAGCCGAGGGCTCTAGCGTGGGATAGCCAGCCATCGAACCCGAAGCAAGAATTCCACCGTAAGGTGCGGACACTCTTTGGAAATTACCAACTTCTCCGCATGGCGCCATGGTTGCTTACCACTACAAATCCGCTGCGATTCGAATTTGTCAGTCATAAAATTTTTCGTTTGGTTGTACCGTTTGCTCTGATCGGAATGGTATTGGCTTCCCGCTTTCTTTCCGGTCTTATTTGCCGACTTCCGCTCGCAGCGGCTTTCTGCGCCGGTGCATTAGGGGCCCTGGCATTCGTGCGAGTACCTCTAGGTATCGTCTCCCGCCTGACTGATCTCGCGTTGGCATTTGTTCTTCTGAATACGGCGCTTGTCGCCTTTTTTTACTTTGCAGGGAAAGAAACAAGTGTGGGTTCACTGATCCTGGGCTGAAATCTCAATCGAATGACTCATCCTTCATTGCCAATCGAGCGAGGCGTTGAGACTGTGGAGCAGATTTCGAATTCAGCCGCCAAACACTCGAATCGGCATAAGCCGCTCCGATTTGCCTTTTTCGGGTTAATTCTCTTCATGGTTGTGTACTTTGCACGCCCAGAAGATTGGATTCCTGGATTGGCGGCCATCCCCCTCGCAAAAATAGCGGGTATCCTCATTCTCTTGGCCCTAGTCTTTTCGTTCAGCAACATCCGCTGGCACATGCCTTGGGAATTCATTTTCCTCAGTCTACTGATGGTTCAACTGTGGCTCACGGTTCCTTTCTCTCCTGTCTGGAGAGGCGGCGCATTCAACGTGATGCTCGATTTCTCCAAAGTGTTGCCATTGATTATCGTTATCTATGGGGTAGTTCGCTCAATAGAAAGGCTTCGCTGGATCTTGGTCGTGCAGGCCGCTTCCGCCGCCGCGATCGCAATCACCAGTATTGTCAATGCGCACATATTGCGGAGCCGCCTGCAAGGTGTTCTTTCCGGGATGTACGGAAATCCGAACGATCTTGCACTCGTCATCGACCTAAGCCTTCCTCTCTGTTTAGCACTCGCACTTACCACCAGAAGTCATTGGAAGAAGATCGCATGGGCCGTTGCCATGCTCGCCATGATCTATGCAGTTTTTCTGACTGCGTCTCGCGGGGGGGGCATCGCTCTTGTTGTTGGCGCAGTGGTGTGTCTTTGGCAGCTTGGTGTTAAGGGCCGTCGCTTCTACCTGCTCTTGCTCGTCCCCGCCGCGGTGATATCCATTTGGCAATACGGCGGGAACTCTCTCCGAGAACGGTTTGAGCAGACGAACGCAGATACCGCAACGAACAGACTTAGCACCGAGGCCTCTGGGTCTGCGCAGCAACGTAAAGAACTATTGTTTCAAAGCCTAAAAGTAACGGCCCAGCATCCGCTCTTCGGTGTTGGGCCAGGAAATTTTGAGATTGTATCTGGCATCTGGCATGTTACCCACAACTCTTATACGCAGATGAGTGCAGAGGGTGGTATTCCGGCATTTCTCTTGTACGTCCTTATCCTCTGGCGTGGTATTGCCAATCTCAGAGACGTCCGGAAGTACCAAAAAACGGGAATGCGAATTCGACTATTCTCGATGGCGTTTGAAGCTAGTCTCGCAGTCTATCTTGTAGGTTCTTTCTTCGCCAGCGTTGCATACCAACTGTTTCCGTATTGTTTGGTTGCCTACACTAGTGCCTTGCTTCTAATTGTGAGGAGAGACCGAAGAGTTTCGAGTCGGGCGTCAAAATCAGCTCTGACACCTACCCAGGTTGAGGTGATAGTTTGGCAATGAGAACCAGCGCCGTTAGTTATCGGCCAGGATCGTTGCTCCCTTGAATTGGATGACGAGAGCCAGGGCAGTTTTCTGTTTCGAGCCCAATACCGAAAACCACAAACGCCTCATGGAGAATCTGCAGTTGAATGGGATCAAAAACGTCAAGGTGCGCAGGGTCGGCGTTGGCTCCCGGCGCGAGACACGCAGAATGGTCGGTAGTCCGCTCATGCCAGGTGGCGCCAGCGTGGACGAAAGGACAGTGGAAGAGTTGTTGAGGACTGGGGTGGGGACGGTAGTTGAGGAGATCCCCATCGTCACGCTGGACGAGGAGATGCCCCAAGCCAATCTGCCTGCTCCCGGTTTCATCAAAATCGATATCGAGGGGTGGGAACTCGAAGCGCTCCGAGGCGCCCGCAATACGCTTGAGCTACATAAGCCGGCGTTATTTCTCGAAATGCACGGTGAGAAGCTGCGAGAGAAAAGGCGCAAGGTATCTGAGATTGTAGCCTTTCTGCGGGGGATCAACTACCGGCGTATCTGTCACATTGAGACCGGCGCGACGATCACGCCGGAAAACTCTTGATTCGGCACTGGCGGAACGAACGGGTGCGGCGGAGCGGAGCTTGGTGAAGAAGTCGTTCGGTACGGAGCAGTTCGCGGAAGCAATGCGGCCACTTTACGAGGAATTTGGTTCGGGCGGGCGTGTCCGGTTTGACCGAGGAAATAAGGGCCGCGCATCAGACGATTGACTCATTTTGGTCACGCTGACCCTCGCTCCAGCCAACGCGAGTTCCGGCTGTGTTCGGCACAAAAAAACGGGAGAGCTGTTGGACGAAATGAAGCGAAGAACCCGGATGCTGGGCGTGTTTCCCGAGGGCAAGTCGGTGCAAATATCAGGCCGACTGGCGAAACCCGTTCTTGATTAAAATGGCGGCCCGGACAACAAGGTTGCCCTCGGTGACTAACCTCCCTAGTGATGCGTTAAAATTCCTATGGATAATCGATTTCGAATATGAGGGCCGCCTGCACCATGGGGCATATATCCGTTATTTCAATCTTGCAACGGAATTGATCGCCCAGGACCACACCGTTACTTTTGCTGTGAACTTTTTAGATTTGGATCGTGGGCCCAGCATTCAGTATTTTAGGCAGTTAAAGGCGAAGGGCGTCTTCACCGACTTTATCGAAGCAAATTTTGAGGCACCGCTGTGGCGGATTCGTCTGGCGGCGCGACTGGTCTATCCAGGGCTGGCGAATCGTGTTTTACGCTCGGCCCACCGAATATGTGCGGCCAGGATCGACGCGATCGCGCGGGAACACGGATCGAGTGTCATCTTCATTTCCAGCGTTCGCCAGCTTTTCCTGCCACAGGAATCACAAAGCGGTTGCGCCTTCATTTACGATATGTGCGACTGTCGGACACTGCAAGCTCGCCGCCAGATGAGCGTTTTAAGAAAAAAACTGGATCTCATCGGCGTGGCACGGGCTCTAAAACCCGCGGTTTTCGCTTATGCGTGGGACCATTATTATGGCCGGAAGCCGGTGATGAAGATCCTGGTATCGCCAGTGGACAAAGAAGCAATCGATGAGATAAGTGGCAATCCGGATACGAGCGCAGTGGTGTTGAATGGCGTCAGGGATGGTGCTCCGCGGGGACAATATCCGAAAAGTCCCGGGCGCATTATTTTTACTGGGAACATGGATTTTCCACCGAACTACGAAGCTGCCCTGTGGTTCCTAGATTTCGTGTTCCCTCTAGTTCTGAGCCAGCGTCCGGATGTTTGCTTTGTGATTGCGGGAGCGAATCCCGTCCCGGCGCTGCTGGAACGAGCGTCGAAGAACGTGGTCATAACCGGGTATGTCGAGGATCTAAACCGCGAAATCGCGTGCAGTGAAATTTTTGTCGCGCCGCTTGTATCAGGGGGAGGATTCAAAAACAAGGTGGTGGAGGCCATCGTGAACCGAACGAGCGTTGTCGCTACTTCGATTGCGGTGGAGTTTTTCAATCGCAGAATCCGTAGTCTTCTCACGGTTGCCGATTCACCCGCGGAGATGGCGCAGGCAATCATGGCCGTGTGGAGGGATCCTTTGGAGGCCGACGCTCGGGCGGGAATGCTGCATGACCTTGTGACGGCTCAGTTTGGCTGGGCGGGCCGGGCAGCCGAGATTGTGAAACTCGCGCGAAAGGTTATCGCTCAATCAAGAGCCGGAGGATTGCTTTAGACTTGCGCCCTCTTGCGATCCTGAGGGACAAATCCATCTGCGATTAGGCCTGGAGGGTCTGCAATTCTCAAATTGTTCCGGGTAGAGCGAGAACCCACGTCTCGCCACGGTCCCCCGGTGCTAGAGCGCGGAAGGGCCCGCCGTCGAGACCCCTAAACCGATAGCCGAAGCGGCCAAGAAGGTCCAGCGCCGTTTCCTGGGACCTTTGGGAATGCAACTCGCAGAGGATGACGGTCGTCCCGCGACGCAGGATCGATTTTGCTCCCTCGAGCACCTGGCCTTCTTCGTCTTCTACATCGATTTTCATGAAGTCAGGCATCGGGTTCGTGGTTGTGAACTCATCAAGGGTGATAGTTTGCAGCTTAATGGTTCTCCACTTGGTATCCCCGTTTCCAATACGCGATCCGTAAGCCGTCTCAGTGAGGCTGAAATCAACCTCACGCACACTGTTGCTGACCGGATTCGTCACGATCGTTACATTGTCGAAATTGTTAGCCGCAAGTTGCAGGCGCAACTGTTCAATGGCGTGAGGTGCCGGTTCGAAGGCATAGACGTGCTTCGCCGTCCGCGCCATCAGCAGCGACATGTACCCGATGCTCGCACCCAGATCGTAACAGACTGTGCTCGGTCGAACATTGCGGGCGATAGCGGTCTGGCATTCGATCTCATAGGTGCCACTAAGATGCGCATGGCTGGTGTGAGGACCGACGGCCAGCTTAATGCCCTGCGATGGCCCCGAGTTGATAACTGCGGTCGTGCCATCGGCTGCGACCAGGGTAGAAAAGACCAACCGCGATATGCGGTCAAGCAGTCGGCTGCGGTGCACCGTATTCTTGATGAACTGTGGCGTGACCCGGGCTGCGAAGACAGCGAGTGATTTGAACATAGGTGCCTCCCAACCGTATTGTTTGGCTACGCTGCATTCGATTATACTCGAATGTAGCTGAGTGAAGGAATACGGGCCACCGGACTAAAGGTCGGACGCCTGAGGAGCAGGCCGCCAAGCCTGAGCCAATTCGGGAGATACGGAAACGAGCCCGCACGGCTGGTAGGCCGAGACCACGGGCGTAAGTCCGCAGTGGAGCCCACTGAGAGCTGCTTATGTGCGGAATTGCGGGCATCGCAAGTACTGAACTCGGTGCAAGGCAGGATATAGAAACCATCCGTCTTATGTGCACTGCCATCGTCCATCGCGGCCCGGACGATGAGGGGTTCTACCTCCGTGAAGGTGTGGGACTAGGAATGCGCCGGCTGAGCATCATCGATGTTGCCGGTGGGCACCAGCCGATTCACAACGAGGACCGAAACGTTTGGGTGGTTTTTAACGGTGAAATCTACAACTTTCCTGAGCTGCGTCGTGGACTCAAATCGCGCGGCCACCGCTTCTACACGCATAGTGACACCGAAGTCATCGTCCACCTGTATGAAGAATTGGGGACCGATTGCGTACGCGAGCTCCGCGGCATGTTTGCGGTCGCCCTCTGGGATGAGCGGCGCAAGACGCTGTTGTTGGCGCGCGATCGCCTCGGCAAGAAGCCGCTCCACTACGCGGTTCATAACGGCAAACTGTACTTCGGCTCGGAAATCAAGTCTATTCTGGCCGCCGCACCGGAACTGGCCGAGGTCAACGCGCAGGCCCTCCTGGAGTATCTCTACTTCGGCTATGTCCCTGACCCCATCACTGCGTTCACTGGCATCGACAAGCTGCCTCCCGGACATCTGCTGAAATTCGAGAACGGTAGAACCAGTGTCCGCCAGTATTGGGACCTGCCACCATACGATACCTATTTCCCCAAAACCGAAGAGGAGTGCCTGGAAGAGCTAGAGCACCGTTTGTTCGAGGCTACGCGTATCCGCCTCATCTCCGACGTCCCGCTGGGCGCTTTCCTGAGCGGTGGAGTCGATTCTTCCACCGTCGTCGCCATGATGGCCCGCGCCAGCTCCGGCCCCGTCAAGACCTTCAGCATTGGCTTTACGAAAGACGACTTCAACGAGGCGCACTACGCCCGCATCGTCGCAAGGAAATTCGGCACCGATCATCACGAGATGATCCTCGAGCCTGACGTGGTCAAGACGGTCGAGGTTCTGACCAGTTCGCTCGAAGAGCCCTTCGGCGATTCTTCCATGCTGCCCACCTATTACGTATCGCAGATGGCTCGCAAGCACGTGACCGTGGCGCTTTCCGGCGACGGCGGGGACGAAATCTTTGCTGGTTACGACCGCTATCGCATCCACGCCGACCGCCGCATCTTCGAGCACGTTCCGGAGTGGGCACGCCGGTTCTACCGCAACCAGGTTTTTCCGCGTCTGCCGATCTCCATGCGAGGACGCAAATTCAGCTATAACGTCTCCTTGCCCTGGCAGGAGCGCTACATAGATGGGCTCTCGTTCGTGCCCGCCTTCGAACGCGACATGCCGCTGCTATCCGACGGATTCCGCGACAACCTCGGCCACAGCGAGGATCCCGGCGACGTTCTGCGTCGCTACTTCGCTCATAACCCAGCCAAGGAACCGGTCAGCCAGATTCTCTACGTCGACACAAAAACCTACATGGTCGCTGACATCCTGACCAAAGTGGACCGCATGAGCATGCTCAATTCGCTCGAAGTCCGCGTGCCCCTCCTCGATCACGAACTAGTCGAATGGGCCGCCGGTTTGTCGTCCACTTGGAAGCTTCGCGGCCGCCAGCAGAAGTATATTCTGTTGAAGCTGGCCGAACGCGTGGGCGTGCCCCGGGAAGCTCTCTATCGCAAGAAGCAGGGTTTCGCGCTTCCGCTCACTCATTGGATGCGCCACGAACTGAAAGACATGCTCATGGTGCTGATCGAACCCCGCACCTTGCAACGCGGATATTTCGAACCCGCCGCAATTCGCAAACTCATGGATGACCACGTGAATCGTGGCCGCGATTTCAGCGATCCCCTCTGGCGATTGCTGATGTTCGAACTCTGGCACCGCAACTTCCTTGAGAAGTACGTCTCCCCTGCCGGCTTGTTTTCTCTTCCGGTGGTCTCGGCCTCCCGGAGAAAAGGGCCGAACACTCCTGTGTTGGCATCTGCCCAGGCTGGAGAATGACTGGGTGGGCGCCACGAACGCGGGCATCGTGACAACAACTTGTCTCGCCGATTCGGAGATCAGTCTGTTTTTGATGATCAACACCTTCGAAACAGGCGGATCGGAACGCCAGTTCACCGTGCTCGCGCAAAATATCAGCGAGTCAGCATTCCGGATTCACTTAGGATGCGTGAGCCGCCGCGGCCCTCTTGCCGACCAGGTCGGAGACGTCGCTCAATTTCCTCTCGGCGGCAGCCTGTTTGGATGGAAGTCGCTGCGCAGTCGCCTCAACCTGAGTCGCCACTTGCGCAGCCGTCATGTTCAAGTCGCCCACGCCTTCGATTTCTATGCCAATTTGACGCTGATCCCAGCCGCCCATTTCGTCCGTGTGCCGGTCATAATCGGCAGTCATCGCCAGCTCGGAGACTTGCTGACCCCTGCAAAGTTCCGCGCGCAAACCACCGCCTTTCGCTGGTGCGACGCGGTCACCTGCAATTCGCAAGCCGCGGCTGATCGTCTCGCCGCTGCCGGTGTGCCGCATGAGAAGCTCGCCGTCATCGGAAACGCCCTGCTCCCCGCGGCCCTTGAACCTGCACCTGCCGCGTTGCCCCGCCGCCCCGATACACTCCGCGTGGGCATGGTCGCGCGCATGAACGCGCACTATAAGAATCATGTCGGCTTTCTCCGCATCGCTGCCCAGATTCATCAATGCATGCCCGACGTGGAATTCCTGCTCGTTGGCGATGGCTCGCTGCGTCCGGAACTCGAGCAACAGGCTGCAGCGCTCGGCCTCGGCGATCGCGTCGTCTTCCTCGGCGATCGCCGCGACATCCCCGCTGTCCTCGCTTCCATGGACGTGGCGGTCCTCACCTCCGACTCCGAGAGCCTTTCCAATGCCATCCTTGAAGCCATGGCCGCCCGCTTGCCCGTGGTCGCCTACAACGTAGGAGGCAACGCCGAGTTGGTTAACGACCAGCGCGGGTTTCTTATCGATTCAGAGAATGAAAAAATCTTCGCGAATGCAATCCAACGCCTTCTCTCCGATGCCAATCTTCGCAAGCAAAAAGGAGAAAATGCCTGCCGCTTCGTAAGAGAAAACTTCGGAATTGATCGCGTGCGGCGCCGTTACGAGGATCTCTACGTGACTCTTCTCGAGAAGAAACGCGGATTAAAGCTTACCCAATGAGCGGGGCGCCTAATCCTCATTCGGGCAAACTTAAGGCAGCCATTGTCGCGCCGAGCCCACGTTATGTTGGTGGACAAGCTTTCAGGCCGACCTGCTAATGAGCTCGTGGCAAAACGATCCCGACTTAGAGGTCACCTTCCTCGCCATCGATCCATCGGTTCCTGGCCTGCTCGCCTGGGCGGAGGGCATCCCTGTCCTGCGCACGTTTCTGCGCGAACCCATCTACTTTTTGCATCTCTGGCGCGACTTAAGACAGTGTGGCATTTCTCACATCTTCTCAGCGTCCCACTGGTCGTTCCTTGCTACGCACGCGCCGGCTCGGTTCTTCGCAAGGCTGCGCGGCAAGAAGATTATCATCAACTATCGCAGCGGCGAGGCACGGACCACCTGCAACGCTTCCGCACCGGAAAACTTGTCCTTTCGCGGGTCGATCAAATCGGAACGCCCTCCCGCGCCGCTGCCAGACGCTGGTACTAATCCATATTAATACCAGTATCCTGGTTCTGGCACTGCCGGAAATTTGCAATTCCCTATACATTTGGGATACTACTGACCTGTCCCTTTCGCCTGTTCTCTAGCTGTCAGGTCGGCCAGTTGAACCCATCCATTATCGCAGCGTAAGCTAGATCATCGCGCATCTAATTTTTCCTGGATCCGAGAACTGGGCCCCTGGCAGCCTCTGGAACTCACGAACGCCTAGGGCAAGTTCGAGGGAGTTGTGGCTACGGGTTCTCGCAAAACCTTCGAGTGATTCCGATAGCGTGCTGACTTTAGTGAACCATGAGGCCACGTAAGCGTAGGAAAGAAGCGAGGAGATTAGCATTGAAAAAACCAGCAACAGCACTGATGATCTTTCTGTTCGCCGCTGTGGGGCACGTCTACGCGCAAGGTCCAACTCTGCCGACATTGCCGCAAAAAGCCGTAAGTCTCACCTTGTCTACGCAGGGAACCTCAACCTGTCCGACATTGACGGCCGGTACTAACTGTATTCGCAACGTAGCGTCCGGGAATGCCACGAGTTTTCAGAATGCTATCAACGCCGCAACTTGCGGCGACACGATTGTGCTAGCTGCGGGTTCAGCTTACAGCGGAAACTTCACGATTCCTTCAACGTCCTGCACAGGATGGATTGTTATTCAGTCCAGTGCCATGTCCAGCCTACCATCACCGGGCAATAGGGTTGGCCCCAACAACGCGTCCAACATGGCAACGATTTCGACGCCCAATACTGGTGATGCCATTCAGTTCTTGCCCAATTCGAACCACTGGCGCCTGATGGGTCTTGAGATTACCACTTCCTATGTAAGTACAGTGAATACAGTGTTTCAACTCGTTTCTGCGGGAGATTTGGTTAACGGAACTTCAATTTCTGTGCAATCTCAATTGCCCGCCTACCTCATTTTTGACCGCATCTACATCCACGGCTTATCCACCACGAACTCGAAGCACGGCATCCAAATGGATGCCCAGTCTATCGGCGTAGTCGATAGCTACTGCGATGAAATTCACAGTAACAGTCAGGATTCCCAGTGCTTCATTTCCTGGAACGGTGCTGGGCCATTCCTCATCCAGAACAACTTCATTCAAGCCGGTGCGGAAGACATCATGTTTGGTGGTGCTGACCCGGCGATTACCAATTTAGTTCCTTCGGACATCACCATCGTCGGCAACCTGATTCAAAAAAACCAGATGTGGCGTGGACAGGCTGCTCCGTACAACTGGGTTATAAAGAACTTAGTTGAGTTCAAGAACGCTCAACGTGTCTTGCTCGATGGCAACGTCATACAATATATTTGGGCCGCGGGACAGGTAGGCTTTGCGACAGTAATTACGCCGAGAAATCAGGATGGAAATTGTTCATGGTGCGTGGTCCAGGACGTTACCATCACTCACAATCTTATCCGGCACGCTTCTGCTGGAACAGAAATAGCCGGTTCAGATAACATCCATCCGAGCTTGCCATCAGCTAGGGTGCTGATGCAAAACAACGTCTACGACGACATCAGTGCGGCCAACTGGGGCCCCCAGGCGCGTGGTTGGGTGTTTGAACTTGCGCTAGATTCTACTCTCATTGCTCCCCGTGACATAACTATTGACCATAACACTGCATTCCCCAACGTGGTAGACATGTACTTTGGAGATAGCGGTCAAGTCGGAGCCACACAAATCACCAATAATCTTTGGAGTTACGGAACTTATGGAGTCCTTGGGACTAGTGCTGGAATAGGTTCCTCAACGCTGAATACCTATATCTCGCCATATACATGGAAGGATAATGTATTTATAAATAGCACTGGAAGCTTAGACGGAAACGTATGGCCCTCCGGCACGTACTGGAACACCCAAGCGGGCGTCCAGTTCTCAAATTTTTCTGGGGCGAATTTTCAACTTCTGAACACCAGTCCTTATCACAATGCCGGAACCGACGGTAACGACATCGGCGTGTGGGATTGGATTTGCCTGAACAACGATTCGGCGGCCGCTCTAGCTGGGAAATTCGTTCCCAGCTCTGGATGTGCATTGACTGTGGACCTGCCTCCACAACCGCCTACCAGTTTGATCGCGGTGGTCCAATAGGGAATTACGTGTAGTAATCCGAATAACCATACTAAAGATCGGAAATTATATAGACAGGCTCGTAAGCTTGAGTCAATCCCAGAGATACGGAAACGAGCCCGCACGGCTGGCAGGCCACCGTGCTCGCGCAAAATATCAGCGAGTTAGCAATCTGCATCTATACTAGGATGCGTGAGCAAAAAAGCCTCGTTCCTCAGTCCGCCTAAGAATGATTGGTCTGCGACAGCTTGGGTCATCGAGCGATTGCCCTGGGCGGCGGATAAGAGCGAACATAAATCTCTTCGATATCATCAGCCATCTTCTTGGCATTATCTTCGAGGACGATTTGGGGGATCCGTGCGACAACTCTCTCACGGTTCTCCACTATCTCGGCCATTAGATTCAGCAAGCTCTCCAAATTGCCATCTTTCCACAGATCTGTCCCATCAGGGCGCGTCCCATTATCCGAAGCGAGGACCGGCACCTTGAGTTTCAGTGATTCCAGTACCGAGGAGCAAACCCCGTCCGTTATGGGCGTGCGAATGTACGCCAGCGATCGGCTCAGAATATTCAGGAACATTTCGTGCGGGACCGATCCCATACTGAACACTGCATCCTCGATCCCTTGCTCGTTGAGAAATTCCCTCATCTTTGGCATCTCACGCTCCCATGGCCCGAGCCAGAGAAAACCTATCTTTGTATTCACACCGCGGAAACGACGAATGGCCTCGGCAAGAAAATCCAACACGAACTCCTTACGGACACAGACGTAACTAAAGAAAACGCCGTCATGGCGTGCAAAGAATTCTTCGGCCGCTTCCGGCATGGGCGATGGTGAGAATTCGACATAATAGGGAGACGTGTGGGGGATTGGCAGAACGCGTTCCGGAGGGATTCCAGTGGTTAGCAAAACACTCTTAACAGCCTCGCTGTTGCAGTAAATACGCTCAGGCAATCGAAAGAGCAAAGAAAAAGCCAGATAACGAAAACTCCCCCGCGGCGCCGGAAAGTGAGTCTGCTGGTGCCCGCCGCCATACGTCAGCAGGGCGGGACGCCTCCACAGGCGAGCTGCTAGGAGCGCCAGGAAGGCAGCGATATACCCCTTCACAGCTTCCCCGTTGACTCTTACATGAACGACACAACCACTTTGGACGGAGAGTATGACCTTCCACAAGTAATCCCAACCGTTCTGTACGTCGATGTATTCCGGGCTGCGGAGTTGGCGATTCTCGTTCAAATTCATGACACGGCAGTCCCAGCCGCGAGCATCCAACTCCTTTTGCAGACCTACGAGGTTCATCGACCAACTGCAAACAGGTGGCGCCCAGTTACCGATCTCGAGAATTCTCTTCTTGCCATCTCGGTTTTTGCCGTTTTTCATCTTTACTGCCGTCACTTTTGGGAATCAGGGGGCGTGGCGCTATGAATACAATGCTGGACTGAACAAGAACTGCGGAAGTCGGTTGGATAAATTCACAAGTAACTCCTGCCGCGAAAGTTGTCAAGAGTCCCGACCAAGAGGTCGAAGAATTGCATTTCGACGAACGCAGCGCTGCCCACTGGCGCGGAATTATCAAGCGACGGCAAATACAATGGTACCATCGCTCTTGCGTCAGGCATACAATCCCGCATCCTCGACGGCCAGGGTGAAGCGGACGATGCAGATCACGTGGCAGCGAATTTGCCGATTGAGCGAGTAACGGCGTACAGCCACGACGCTGGTCTGAACACCGCCGTTAGGAACCGGGATAGGGACCCGGTTGGAGGACGTGCATGATTGGGTGTCAGGCCACCACCTCTTCCCAGTTGAGGTTCGAAGGCGCAAGTTTCCTCGTCGATTCAAGCATGCGCAGGCAGGTGATGGTGGCGCGGGCACCATCCTCAACGGTGACTGCGGGGCGGCTACCCTCACGAATCGCGGCGAAAAAGGATTCAAGCTGGTGCGCATAGCCCTTCTCTGCATAAAGCCGTGAATGTTGACGGGCGATCGAGGTGCGGATCGAGAGGCGTTTGAAATCCTCAGTCATCACACCGAGCCCTTCGGCGAAAGCCTCCACCCTCTCCCCGCTGGACGTTCTGCTTCCCACGGTACAGTAGGTGAGGCTCCCGACTGAGCCGTCGGCAAAACGGAAGCTGGCGGAGAGATTGTTCGATCCGATCGGCGCCTTCCCGGCTTCGGGAAGGCAGTACGCCGACACGGTGAGCGGTTCCGCTCCGAGCAGCCAGTACATAAGATCTACAAAGTGGCAGGCTTCCCCCAGAATGGCGCCTCCCATGGAAGGATCGGCCATCCAATACGAACCTGAGATCCCAGGCGAGTTAATTCTGCAGTTCAAAACCGCGGGCCCCGGACGACGCGCAAGGTGCTGTTTCAGGTCTCGGTAGAAGGGAGCGAAGCGCCGGTTGAATCCCACGCTGAGCTGCTGTCCGGTATCGCGCACAGCATGGACCAGCTCCCGGCACTCCTCCTCGGTGAGCGCCATTGGCTTTTCCACAAACACGTGCTTTCCGGCGCGGAGAGCCCGAAGCGCCTGGGAGGCGTGGTATGAATTTCGACTAAGCACCAGAACCACATTCACCTGCGGATCCTTCAGCGCCTCTTCGTACTCAGATGTGCAGTAGTCTGCTCCGAAACGCACAGCGTAACTTTTGCCACGCGCGCCACTCGTCGAATAAATTGCTCGCAACTTTGTGCCGGGAATATTCTTCAGGGCGGGAAGGTGGGCCCAGCGGGCGAGATTTCCGGCTCCCACAAGGGCCACGCCGAGGGTCGCCGTGGCTGGGACAGATTGTGGTCCGGGGAGGGCATCTATCGCTACCCGCCGCTTCGGGCTGTACCCTGTCACAGGATCGATCGCTGCCGCTGCCGGATAATCGAGGACTACCGCTAGGCTGCCGGAGCCTGGTTCGAGTATGGTTTGATAGGCGCGCGCGGCATCTTCAAGCGGGAAACGGTGAGTGATTAGCGGCGTAAGGTGCACACGGCCTGCCGCCACTAGTCGCAGGAACTCCTCCATATTACGGTTTTCAGTCCAGCGCACATAGGAAAACGGGTAATCGTGTCCTTCCTTTTCGTATTTGGGATCGTAACTGCCCGGCCCATACGCGCGCGACATAAAAAACCGAATCTCTTTCAGGTACATCTCGTTCCAAGGGAAGACGAGATCGACGGCGCCCACGTCTACGATCCGGCCCCGGTCCCTGCAGAGAGCCACGGCCAGCTGACAGGGTATCGATGTTTTAGCCGCTGCCGCCACAATGACACAGTCAACGCCATGGCCGCCAGTAAAGGAGGCAACAACGTGCTCCGCGGCGGTGTCTGCCGGAATGCTATGATCGGCGCCCAGTCGCTTGGCCATATCCACACGCTCGGGCTTCAGATCGAGGCCAATCACCGATCCGCCCTGTAGTCTCGCAAGCTGGGCAACTAGCTGGCCTACCAGCCCCAGTCCAAGCACCGCAACCGAATCGCCTAAGCTGAGGTTGGCGGCGCGCACGGCGTTGAGCGCGATGCTGCCTAGGGTAGCGAAACAGGCATGTTCGAATGGCACCGCTGGCGGTACCTGAACGGCCAAGTTTCGACCCACCAAGATGGTCTCGCCGTGTCCGGTCCCTTCCCCACCGTAGGCTACGCGGTCGCCGACCCCGAGATCGCCGACAGTCGGGTGCGTTTCCACTACGACTCCCGCGCCGGAGTAGCCAAGGACCGCGTATTCGCTGAATTTGGCGCGGATCTCGGCGAAGGTGCGCGAGGGGGAGTTCACCTTCAGCACTTCCCAGATCTTCTGAAGCTGGGACGGATTGTCGGCCACCGCCTTAAGCAGTCCCTCCCGGTGAATGCTAGCGGTTTCCGTACCGCTTGAGATCAGAGAGCAAAGCGGCCGGACCAGGACGTGATGCGGTGTCACCATTGGGTCGGGCACCTCGTCGACAATGATGTCTTTGAGACCCTTTCGAATGACCTGTTTCATCGAATTCGACGATTCCCTGAAATGATGAAGCGGAAAGGCATCAACACCCTGACGGCTCGGCCGAACCGATTGCGCCCCCCCGGTACGGCTGATCCTTACGGAGGATGTAAGCCGCTGCGGCCACGAACAGCTCCCGAACAACCGGTATTTTGTCTACCACCGGCAATCCTTTCACCGGATACTACCTTAGGAATTCTATCCGCAGAGCGTTATTTCGGACGAGGCTCTCAAACTTGCTTAGCGTCATTCGATTGAGGCCGCCCTCGACATCTTGGTAGCGGCGTGCACCATCGCTACGGAAGAACGAATCAGCCTCATTTCCTCGCGCGCTCCTTGGCCATGGCCAAGGTCTGCCAACCTAACCCGCAACTATAATCCAAGACTGTCCGGTTCCTGATCAATTGTGGGAAGTCCGGCACTGTCTGCAAGAGAAAAGAGAGCGCATTGCTAAGGTCGGTGCCCAGCGTACTCCCGACGTAGTTGTGGCTCCCCGGTTTTCGGGAGAGGCTTAGGAGTATCCGCGTTCCGAGCATTGCTAAGACCCAAGATGCTATCACAAGATCGGCAGCCACGCGCCCTGGGCGACGAGGCCTCCCAGCAGGATCGCGCTCGACGGATTGCCCAAGCGAATTTCAGTCTTGATTACGCCCGCGAGCCGTTCGAGCGGTGGTACCTAGATTTGCTTGCAAGGGTCGCCAACAGGCTGCTGTGGTGCGGCGAACCCAGCTGATCGTCCCGAAGATTTGAATAGCCGTAAAGCTGCGAGCGTGACTTGTCCGATTCCCCTGGAAATAAAAGGTTGGCGTTCAAGTCTTGCTTGGCTGCCGGTCGGTCACCGCAACAACGGCTCGCGGTGAAATTGATTTCGGGGTTGGCGATTCGCCATCAATGAAAACGCGGTGCCAGGTCTCCAGATTCAGCAGACGCCAAATTCGATCGCCATTATCTCTGCGACCCGCACGATGTTCGGCGAATAACCTTCGAACCGCTTCGCGCTCGATCAAACCTCGCTCGAGCGTGAGGGGCCCCAATAGCATCTTCTCTAGATGGTCGAGTTGCGGTCCCCCCAACCAATAAGTCCAGGGCGTGGGGAACCCCATTTTCTGTCGGTACACGATTGAATGGGGAAGCAGATCTTCTACCGCTAATTTCAAGACATGTTTTCCGGCAAGCCCCTGGATCGAATACTGCGCCGGAATCCGGGCTGTGAACTCCACCAGGACATGATCGAGGAAAGGAACCCGGCTCTCAATGGACGCGGCCATGCTCATCTGATCCTGCTTCATGAGCAACTCCACCATGTAAGTGTGAATGTCGGTGTACAAAAGCCGGTGGAGAGGATCGCCCGAGGACTTGTCCCAATAGGCCATGGAGCCGGCATACGCGCTGCCGCCCAGTTCGCGTGCGCTGGGAGTGAGCAAATCGCCTTGTTCCGCCGCAGAGAACGCAGAATAGAAGTTATCGAAATAGAACGATGGCCAGGATGCACCATCCCTTCCCAGAAACGTGTGTTCGAGCTTGCGCCGCAAACCGGAAGGCAGCACCCCACTCCCGATCCCATGCCGTATCCACTGGCAGACGAAAGCGGGCGTGAGCGAACGGTATACTCGGTCCATGCGAGAATTGGCTAGAGTCCAGGCGTAGCGCATATATCCGCCCAAAGTCTCATCGCTGCCTTCCCCAGTGAGGACGACTTTGACCCGCTCTCGCGCTAACTTGGCCACAAAATACAGCGACACACTGGAAGGCCAGACGATGGGCTCGTCCTCATGCCAAATCAAAGCGGGCAGAGCCGCGAAGAATTCCTGCCGGTTTAGCCGCACTTCATGGTGTCGGGAGCCAATGTGTTGGGCCACCTGACGCGCATAAGGCAGCTCACTGAAAGCTTCTTCCCCGTAGCCCACAGAAAAGGTCTCAATCGGTTCCCGCCTGATTTTGGTGGTCAACACAGCGACTGCACTGGAATCTAGCCCTCCGCTGAGAAACACACCCAAAGGCACATCGCTCATCAGGTGGTTCGAAACACACGCTTCGAGCAACTCGCGATAAGTCTTGACGTAATATTCCCGGGGACGAACCTCATCGTCTACGGGCACCGTGAGGTCCCAATAACATTCGACGTTCAGTTCCCCCCCGACATCAACTTCCAACGTGTGCCCCGGAAGAAGCTTATTGATGCCAGCGAACATGGTCTGGGAGCCCGCCAGATACCCAAAGGCTAGATATTCCGCCAGGACGCCGGTATTCAACTCGGCTCGAATGCCGGGGTAGGACAGGATGGTTTTGATTTCAGATCCGAACAGAAGTTTTTCCCCGTCGTAATGATAATAGAAAGGTTTAATCCCCAGACGATCTCGTGCCGCGAAGAGGGTCTTGCGGCGGCGATCCCATATCGCAAAGGCGAACATCCCGCGCAAATATTTCACGCAGTCGCGGCCGTACTGTTCATACAAGTGGACAATCGTTTCCGTGTCGCTTCGCGTGCGATAGCGGTGACCGAGGGATTCCAGCTGGGCGCGCAATTCCATATGGTTATAGATTTCGCCGTTGAAGACGACCCAAAGGCTCTCGTCCTCGTTCGCGATCGGCTGATGGCCGGTCTTTACATCGATGATGCTGAGCCGCCGCATGGCAAGACCAACATTCCCCTCTACGAAAAACCCTTCGTCATCGGGGCCGCGATGTACGATCTGGCGATTCATGGTCGCGAGAATATTCCGATCTACATTGTGACTCGCGCCGGGATAGAAAATGCCGCAGATTCCGCACATAGTTACCGACCCGCCTCGTCGCTTTGCTGGGGAACTGTCTCTCCAGATTCAAAGGATTTGCTCATCCCCTCTTGCGAAACGAGGATATCGTCTTCTGAACAAACGACCTGCGTATTGCCGTGGGAATAGATGAGTTCACAGCGGAGCACGCGCTTGGGAGAAGAAACGATCCTGTTCCCGCGAAACTCCAAATGTGTGCCATTACAGAAAACTAGAAGATTCAACTTTCCATCGATGCTGGAGCAGTACATAAATTCGGCATCGCTCTTCCATTCATGAAACGTCCAGCTTTTGTCTTGGGCAAATATAAAGCAATGCTCTTCTCGATTGTCTATAAAGCGATAAACGCTCATCCGTGAAGAAGATGAAACCTGCACTAACTTAGCCTGCGCATCTACGTCATCGGGCGACATGCCGATGGGTGCAAGCAAGGTGGCGAACTCGGCCGGAAGCGTTGTTACGGTCGTGAATCGAACTTCGGTTGCCTGTTCTTTCACTCCATATGCCGCGGACCATGGAGCCAGCTCCACGGTCTTGGACCAGCCTTGTCCCGCTGTGGAAAATAAGGCAATCCCGCCCCTTTTCCCGGGGGAGAAGAATCGGTCTTCGGCTGGCCTCGAGGAAAACAGCTCAGGATTGAGATGCCAACGTAGATCGAGTTGATGCTTGCCGGTTCCAAGCATTAAATCCCGGACCAGCCAGAATTTCGGCTTTCGAAAAAACACCCATCTTCGATGAATGGCCGGATTCTCGAGCCGGGAATAGCCGTCATGACTTCCGACAAACAAATCAAAATTTTGCCCGCTGATCCAGCCTTCTGCCTTGGTTTTTGTGAAACACTTCCACGCGAAAGGCCCTTTGGGGTCTGACTGATTCCGTCCATCCAATTGGAGGGTATTGTGAGAGGCCGTACCGCGAAACTGGTCGCGTTCCGTTCCAGCGCTCACATATTCGTACGTGCCCGGATCTCCAAGCAACTCACGGTCCTCGGCATGCAGAGTCAGGCTCAAAGCATCGGCATGTCCGTGTCCGGCCGCGAGCGCGCCTTGCGGGCCCGAATCGATGACTACTTGCAGCTTTCCTTCGCTAGTGCTCATCACGTACAAACCAGTCTCAGGCAAAGCGATCGAACTCATATCTGGCTGTCTTGTTTCGACGCGATCGAAATCCACCACGCCCTGTTCCCCTAAAAGCCAGAGTGTTTCTTCGCGCAGCCCGCCAGCTAGCAATTTGAAATCGCCGCGGCCAAACAAAACTGCGCCCGTGGCCAGAGGATCGGAAAGATGCTCCGCGCGATTCCGCCGCGGATCAAACACGCGACCGCCATCATCGTCACCCCAACGCGGCGGAGCGCCCGCCCGGCACAGCACCGCCAGCGCGTCCAACATTTGCTCAAGCCTGCGATTGTATTCCGGAGGAAACGGCATGCCGTTCAGCGAGGCCAGCACGCCGGCGTGCAAAAGGAAGTCCAGAGCGTAAACGTGGTAATAAGTGGACTGTTCGAAATAAAATCCATCCGGCCTTACCTGCCGCTCTGATTCCCGCAGTACGATCTCCCATCCCTGCCGCTTCCAACGCGAAGAGGAGCGCAATTCGGGGCAAAGCGTTCCGATGAAAAACAGCGCTACCGCTTCGCCAAGCAGGTGGGTATTGGGTGAGAAATACGTGGAAAGGTAAAGTTCAATATGGCGTCCACTGAGCGCCATCGCACGCAGCCATTGTTCCCGGAACTCTGGTGTCATGGCTGGAGTTCCCTCCAGCAGGAAGTACACCCATAGCCAGGAAAGGCTGCGAAAGGCGACCTCCAGGCTGCTCGCCCAATTGATTCCCCGGGGATAAGGATTCTCTCTGTGCCAGTGCTGCCACTGAGCAGTCAATTCGGACGAAAACCGATAATCGTCGGTGAGCCGATAGGCCTTGGCTAACGTTACCAGATGCTGATGACGGTTCAGCTCCCACGTGACCTTAGCATCCCCCACCGAATCGAAATCCAAATACCGGATCTTGAACGACAGATCGCGGGATGCCCGTTTTCCGTGCACGCGGTCCGAATGCCAGTCGATTTCCTGGCCGTAATCAAGATCTTCGTAGCCCAGGAGGTCGAAACGATGCTGGCAAATCCTCTCGGCGCGTTTGCCAATTGTCTCAATCTGCTGCGGCATTCGCTCGCGTAACACATTCATGCACCGCGGAATCTCTTCACTACGGAAAAAGAATCTTCGAGGCCTAGACTTTGCCGGACGTAGCTCGCCTCGGGACGGATCGAGACCCAGCCCGAATAAAATCGCATCTGCGCGCTTCTGAAGTTCCTGACGGATCCGATCCGTGAGTTCTGCCCGTTCCATTGATGCGATTAGGACTGCCATCGATGACCGATGGTTTTTTATTGGCTTTTTATCCGGCATACAGCATCCTGGACTTTACCGTCGGCGGCCGTCCCCGGCGAGGCAATCCGCCGTCTGACCCGCGCCAGCCGCAACTCCTCAGTCACAGGCTTGGTCTGGATAGGCCAGCCACAGATGAGACGAGGATAGTTACCAATCTGTAGAATCTTTACCATGGAGATCAAAAGAGTACTTTCTGAGCTTGGAAGCGCATCGACCAACCACTTACGTTTATACTATAAGCAAGCCTCGCGTTGTGGACAAGCAATGGCGAGTTTCGTGTGTTTTTCACGTCACAGGTTGTTAGTTGCGAAGTTGCTGAAAATAAACAATTAACCACTAAGGGATACAATAGGGCACTCAGTGAGAACGACATTGGGAGACCAGTCTTTTAGATTAGCAGGCCAAAAATCATTTTGAGGAGCTTCGAGCACACGCATGAGTCAGTCTATTAGCGTATTCGGTTTGGGATACGTTGGTACGGTAACGGCCGCCTGTCTGGCAAATCGAGGCAACAATGTCATCGGTGTCGATTTGAACCGGACCAAGGTCGAGGCCATGAATTCGGGAAATAGCCCAATCTCGGAACCGCGAGTGAGCGAAATTATCGCCGAGTCTCATAAGGCCGGCCAGCTACGTGCTACCAGTTCGGCGGAAAATGCGGTTCTGAGCAGTGAAATTTCCTTACTTTGTGTCGGCACGCCCAGCCTACGCAATGGAAAACTTGATCTCGGACACATCGAACCGGTTTGCCGAGAAATCGGCGAAATCCTAAAGAAAAAGAATTCGTTTCATCTGGTGGTGCTGCGCAGCACGGTGCTGCCTGGCACAGCGGAAACCATCGTGGTGCCAACTCTTGAAAAAGCTAGCAGTAAACGAATGGGCGCGGACTTTGGGGTTTGCGTCAATCCGGAGTTCATGCGCGAAGGAACGGCAGTTGCGGATTTTCTGGAGCCGGCCATGACCATCATCGGCGCAGCCGACAAAGCCCACAGCACCCTGGCCCGCGAACTTTATGCCTGGGCGCCCGGTCGCATGTTCGAGACCTCATTCCGTTCGGCGGAAATGATAAAGTATATGTGTAATGCATGGCACGCAGTGAAGGTAGCCTTCGCCAATGAAATCGGTACGCTAGCCCACGAGCTGGATGTCGATGCCGAATCTATGGTGGAAATTTTTACTTCGGATACCAAACTCAATATTTCACCTACTTACTTGAAGCCAGGATTCGCTTTCGGAGGATCCTGCCTGCCTAAGGACGTGCGCGCACTGAACTATCGAGCGAAAGAGCTTGACCTAAAACTGCCTCTATTCGAATCCATCATGCCGAGCAATGAGGAACATCTCGAGCGCGCGGTGGAGATGGTGTTGGAAACAGGGAAACACAAAATCGGTATGCTCGGCCTCAGTTTCAAGGCAGCTACTGATGATCTCCGCGAAAGCCCTCAAGTTCAATTGGTAAAACGGCTGCTCGGAGAAGGCCGCGAGATCCTGATCTGGGACGATAACGTTTCGCTCGGCCGACTGATCGGATCAAACCGCGAATACATCGAGCAAGTTATTCCTCACATCGGATCCCTTCTGAATGCAAATCTAGAGGAGGTTCTGAGGGAAGCCGAGGTAGTCGTGATCGGAACGCGCGGCCTCGACCGGGACTTTCTGCAAAAGAACATTCGCCGGGATCAAGAAGTCATCGATCTGGTCAATCTGGAGAAAGCGCGCCGCCTCCAGACTATGGCGGCCTATAAAGGAATCTGCTGGTAACTCTTCCTCATGAAGATCCTTTGGGTCAAGGCTGGTGGATTGGTTCCCCCCGATACCGGGGGAAAAATCCGCAGTTACAACATTCTCCGCCAGCTGGCCAAACACCACGCTGTCACTTTCTTTACGTTCTATGCGGCCCATGAGAATGATGTCCATGCAGAACTCAGCCAAATTTTTCAAAGAGTGATCCAGATCCCATTGGGCCTGCCGCGGGCAAAGAGCGCCGGGGAGTTGCTGGATTATGCCGTCAATCTTTTCTCGCGCGAACCTTATAACTTGACGAAATATTGCCGGCCTGTGGTTCGCAAGAGGTTGCGAGCTTTGCTGCAGGAAGAAACATATGATGTCATCCTGTGTGACTTTCTGGTGGCGGCTGGAGTTATTCCGTGGGACTGGCCGGGTCCCAAAGTGCTCTTCACCCACAACGTCGAAGCGGTCATCTGGCAACGTCATTATGAGGTGGCTAGAAATCCCTTGTGGAGGGCTCTGTCGTGGCGTGAATGGAAGAGAATGGAGGCGGCGGAACGAAGATATCTACAAAAAGCCGATTACGTTCTTGCCGTCTCGGAAAATGACCGGGAGGCTTTCGCTAGGTTTCTGGACCCACAGAAGCTGACCGTGGCGCCAACCGGAGCTGACACAGAATTCTTTCAACCCAGTGGAGAAAAGGAAATGCCCAACTCGTTGGTCTTCACCGGATCGATGGATTGGCTTCCCAATGAAGATGGCATTTATTATTTTGCCAACGAAATTTTCCCCTTGATCCGGGGCCAAGCTCCGGATGCTACTCTGTGTATTGTGGGCCGCAAGCCCTCCCGGCGCCTACAAGATCTTGCCTCTCGTATCCCCAATATTCAATTGACGGGATGGGTCGAAGATGTGCGGCCTTACCTGGCGCGGCGCGCGGTGGCGATTGTTCCCCTTCGCATCGGAGGGGGGACACGCCTGAAAATTTTCGAGGCTATGAGCATGGCCAAGGCCGTGGTCTCGACCTCAATCGGTGCGGAGGGATTGCCGGTAAAAAACGGTGAGCACCTCCTGATAGCGGATGACCCTCCCACCTTTGCCGAGAGTACGCTCCGATTGCTTGGAAATCCTTCGCAACGCGCACAGATTGGGCAGGCCGCGCGACATCTAGTTCAGGAGAATTATAGTTGGGCTACGGTTTCAAAGGGCTTTGCTCAGGCACTGGAAAGCGCGGTGAAGCGGCCGCGTTAGAGTTAGCCCTGTTGAGAAACACCGTGTGGATCACTCGCTTTGTGCGCGCAGAGCGCCTGGGCCCTCAGTCCGACTCACCAGCTTTGACTGAGGAACGGAGCGGAATCAAACTGTCGAGTCAATCCTGAGGGGGCCAAGCCTCAAGATAACCGAAATAAATGATTACAACCGATGCCGTTTACATTCAGCGCCAGGGCTAGGGGAACAGGCTCTAATCAATGAGTCAGTACATGAAAATCGCATTCTGGTTATCTGTTTGTGTGGTCGTTTATGCGTACGCAGGTTATCCGATTGTTTTGCTTTTCCTTCGTCTCTTCATCCATCGACCCGTCCGCAAAAACCGCATCGAACCCTACGTGACCTTGGTGGTTCCTGCTTACAACGAAAGTAGAGTGATTGGGGCCAAGATTCGCAATGTTGCATCTCTAGATTATCCGGTGAATAAACTCGAAGTGCTGATCGCCTCCGATGGCTCGTCTGACGACACGGTCGAGGTCGCACAACGCTTATCTGATGGAAGCCGCATCCGCGTTTTAGCCTTTTCTCAAAACCGCGGCAAGATATCCGTTCTGAACGACGCCGTCCGGGAAGCAAGAGGAGAAATCATCGTTTTCTCCGACGCCTCAGCAATATTGAATTCAGATTCGATTCGTCAACTCGTAGCTAATTTCGCCGATCCGGAGGTCGGCGCTGTAAGCGGAATTTATCGGGTTCAACATGCAGCTGAGGCTCATTTGGGACCTCAGGAGGAGATTTATTGGAAATACGAGACGTTTTTGAAAATCCAGGAATCCAGTCTCGCGTCGATCCTGGGTGGTCATGGTCAGATTCTCGGTGTTCGCAAAGACCTCTACCCTTATCCCGCGCCTGGAACGATCAACGATGATTATGTGATTCCTATCCGAGTACTCGCGGGCGGAAGTCGGGTAGTTTACGAGCCCCTGGCGGCCGCCTTTGAGGAAGCCAGCGAGATGGTCGGCTTCCAGCGGCGGGTTCGAATTATGGCAGGGAATATGCAGCAATTCCGAGAAATCAAGGGTCTTTTTTGGCCCCCACAAGCGCTTCCCCTGTTCTTTTGCTTATCTCATAAGGTTGTGCGGTCGCTCGTACCATTCTTCTTAGTGTCCGTGGCAGTATCTAACTCCTTTCTGTTACACGGAAGGTTCTATCAACTAACGGGATGTTTTCAATTGATCTTCTATGGTCTCGCACTCGTTGGAAGCCAATGGCAGCTGAAACCACGGGGTCTGCGCCTGCCCTACTACTTCTGTTTTATTAATGCCGCTTATCTTTGGAGTGTGTGTCAATCGTTTCAAGGGCGGCGTAAGCTGAGATGGAAATAGAAATATTCACGACTCGGGATGTGCTTCTGATTGTACATTCGTTTTCGACAGAAGCTCCTCTGTCCATCGTTTGTGGGAGCTAGGGAACGGGCGCTCACCTCGGGGTTCCAATCTGTAGACTCAAGGCATTTTTCGGAACGTTAACATAATCTGGACGAAGCACGCGATCTCTGCGCAGCGAATCCTATCGAACTGCTGTTACCGATACGTCGGGCCTGAGATAAAAGGTGTATTCTGCTGCGGATAAGTCCCCGTTAGGATGCATACTACCCGACGACGATCCCGTGACGAGTGGCTACCGCCATTGGGAAAACCGCAATGGCCAGCTCGATCGAGATGTGGTGAAAATCGTGATGGGACCCAACAAGGCAGAACAACCTCCAGGGCTTGATATCGAACCAACCGATTCGCCCGAAGTCGTGGTTGCCTGCGACGGAACAAGTAGCCAGAAGAGACTCGACAAGGCGCTTGTAGGCGGAGTCGCATGGACCGCAGGGATGAAGTGGATCAGCCAGGTTTTGACCTGGGGGATGACACTCATCGTTGTGCGGTTGCTGCAGCCCTCAGATTACGGTCTGATCGGGATGGCCGCGATTTACCTGGGCTTTGTGCAACTCTTCAGCGAATTCGGACTTGGAACAGCAATTATTACCATGCAGGATTTGAGTGATAATCAAATATCACAGCTCAACAGCATTTCGTTACTATCGGGGCTTGCCGGTTTCGCAGTCTCTGGTGCATTAGCAATCCCTATTGGCAAGTTTTATCGGGCGCCGCACCTGCCGCTCGTCGTGATCGTAATGAGCACGGCATTCCTCATCTCTGCATTCTCCATAGTTCCCAATGCTCTCTTGAGAAAAGAGATGCGCTTCAAGACTCTTGCTATTATTGAAGGGCTGCAGAGCCTCGTCCAGGCGATTTTGACTCTGATTCTTGCCTCGTTGGGTTTTGGTTATTGGGCGCTTGTCTTCGGGAATCTTTCGTTTAGTCTCACGGCAACGATCCTTACGCTTTTCTGGAAACGGCAGCGGTTCGCGTGGCCTCGTTTGCCGACGATTCGAAATGTTCTCGTCTTTAGCTGGCATATTATTGTCGGGCGATTGAGTTGGGCGCTTTACGACAACAGCGATTTCATCATCGCCGGCCGCGTTCTTGGCCAAGCGCCGCTCGGTGCTTACAGCTTGGCTTGGACATTTGCGAATGCCCCGCTCGAAAAGATAACCTCAATGGTCAATCGCGTGACTCCTTCGATTTTCGCCGCCGTCCAAACTGATTACATTGCCTTGCGTCGCTACCTGCGGAACATAACTGGGGCGCTGTCGTTGGTCGTATTCCCTACCGTTCTTGGAATGGCCTTGGTCGCGAATGATTTCGTGCGGCTTGCGCTTGGTCAGAAGTGGATGGGAGTAGTTTTACCGCTGGAATTACTCGCGTTCCATGTTTTGTTTCGGTCCAATTTGAGTTTGTTGGTTCCTTTGCTCAACGTCATCGGGGAGCAGCGCTTTAGTATGTGGATCTCGATTCTGACGCTAGCGGTGCTCCTGCCTTCTTTCTACATGGGAAGTCACTGGGGAACGGCAGGCATCGCTAGCGTGTGGATTTTTGTCTATCCCGTTGTTTCGCTGCCGTTTTTCTGGCGTCTCTTCCGAAAGATCAAGATGTCAGTTCGTGAATACATCGGAACTCTCTGGCCAGCTGTGAGCGGTTGCACCCTAATGGCTATTGGCGTCGAGATTTTCAAGCGTTTGCGTAGCCCAGGATGGCCTGTCTATCTTGATCTAGTATTGGAAGTTCTCATAGGAGCACTGGTTTACGTGCTTGCCCAAGCTTTGCTGCATCGCGAGCGTCTGCGCGTTTTCGTTGGATTGATCAAGAGTTTGCGAGGCCGGAGTGCTTGAAGTAATGAAGATTCATGCGAGCCAGATGCAGGTACTTCAGAAGCTCATCAGATTCGTGCGAAAATCCCCTCACGAAAAATTGCTGCAAATCCGCTACCATTTGATAGAAAGGGGTTGGAAAGTCCCTCGTCTGGGGGACGACAGAACAGCTTATGTTATTGGACTGTTCGGCACAGGACGTTTGTATATTATTGAACTGATGCTGCAGAACATTGGAGAAAGGGCGAGATATTTTAGGGATGAGATCCGCTTCCATCCAGGTCCGACATCTATGATCTACAGCGGCCATGCCACAATGAGGCATGTTTCTCGCCTTCAGCGGGAGCCAGCGATCACGAGCCGTATATTGGAATCGGTCAGATCGGGATTTGCCGATTTGATTTTTATCTATCGTCATCCTCTCGATTCGTTGCTGACAAATTGGATTTGGTGGCGGACATATCTTCGCGACAACACTATGATTAAGGGTATCTCGCAAGTTTATAAGAACACAGACGATCTATGTGCCGATTTGGAGCAGAATTTTATTGAATTTAAGGCCTTTGCCGGAGGCGACCCTGATTTTTTCGCGGCCGTACCTGGCCCGCGATTTTTATCTTTCCCGGAATTTGTTGAGGAAACTGAGCTTTATCTCCAATCCGCCGCGCTCACGTTGCGGCTTGAGGACTTCATGATCGATCCGCTCAAGGAGTTTTCCAAGATCATTGAGGTCATGTCGGTTGATCTTGATTTGAGCCGTTTACGTGTAGCCCCTCCGAGAACCAAGCCTTATGGCTATTTGGCTGTTAAAGAAAAAGTTCCTCGCTTCAGAGACTTTATCAATGAGCTGGATGCGGAGACAAAAAGACGGATTGAGAAAATCGGCTATAATGTCACGGTCTAACTTCAACGCTGTGCACTTAAGGATGCAAATGCATTCGTCAGATAAGTCAGCATCACGTCCGAGCTTTCGACGAGACTAACCACGAGGATATTTCTGATCTGCCATTGCGGGGAGGATCTTAACAGTGTGGGCTTGGCCATTGCCCCAGCGCTGGGTCCGCTATGTCCTTGCCGCGCTGATGGTTCCCATCGCAATCCTCACCAACGCGATCCGAATCATGGGAGCTGGTCTCCTAGCCCGTCATTTTGCGCCCGCGGCGGCTGAAGGATTCTTGCAAGAGTCCTCTGGTTGGGCTATTTTCCCCGCTGCGCTCATTTGTGGCCAACAATCCGACGAAGGAAGGGGTATCGCTTGTGAGGAAAAACTGTTCCGTGATTAGCTTCATCCCCACGGATAAACTCCTAACCGGCACATAAGACGGTACTAAGACGCAGTTTCTCTCGACATCTTTGGCATTAGGCGTGCTTCTCTCAAATTCGACTCCCAACTGCGTCGAAGCTCTCCGTCTGCGCCGCGGAGGTCAATTGCCATCAGAGCCTTGTCCGTCGAGGGCGCCGCAAGAATTTGTTCAAGCTTTAGAGTATCGGAACGATGAACAAAGATTCGGGTGAGGAAATCCTAAAACGAATCAAGAACGCGATTGAAGCGGCTGTTGAGTCCCTATCGTTATTCATTCCGGGCGCGGTAGCCGCGGAATTCAAAGCCGGCGATGATCCGATTACAGAGGCGGACCGGACAGCAAATCGCATCTTGCGCCAGGCTTTAAACCGGGATGGCGAGGGATGGCTCTCCGAGGAAAGTTTTGATGACTCAGCACGCCTCGAGAAAGAGAGAGTCTGGGTAGTGGATCCTTTAGACGGGACACGGGAGTTCGTTGCTGGAATTCCTGAATGGTGCATTTCTGTCGGTTTTGTCGAAAACGGAAAGGCGGTGGCGGGAGGCATCTGCAATCCCGCTACTCGGGAATTGTTTTTGGGCGCTGTGGGTCACGGGATAACTCTCAATGGCAAAGCCGTCCGTCCGAGCGAATGTCGCAGTCTCTCTGAGGCTGTAGTGCTTGCCAGCCGCAGCGAAGTAAAACGAGGAGAGTGGGACTGTTTCAGACAAGCCCCTTTCGTTACGAGGCCCATAGGATCTGTGGCCTACAAACTCGCCCTCGTAGCGGCAGGTCTGGCCGATGCGACTTGGACATTAGTTCCCAAAAGTGAATGGGATATCGCGGCCGGAGTAGCCTTGGTGGAGTGCTCTGGCGGGTTCGTCCGCAAGATCGACAACTCTCCCATCCGCTTTAACCAGAAATCCACCCGTCTTCCCGGGCTCCTAGCCTGTGGCCCCTACCTGCTGGAAGAACTAACTTGCCTTCTTGGAGGAATGACGACACCCGACTCCGCCCAGGAGGAATGAAAGCTGGGAGGATTCTTTTCAGTTTGGTTAGCGAACGTGCCATTCAGTGTTAGGATAATTTCATACAAATATCGCCAATATATGATGGAGGCCGTACTAACGAGTGGGCTGTTATTACACGGGCGACACGATTTCTTATGCTGACAAAGGTAAAAAAGTCCGGATGCCTTGAAGGCGAACATGAAGCTTCACTAGGGCGCGTCTTCTGGATTACCGGGTTATCTGGCGCCGGTAAGACAACTGTGGGACGAGAGTTGTGGAGGCGTCTGCGTACGGCCGGCCATTCGATTGTCTTCCTCGATGGCGACGCGCTGCGTGCTACGATCGCCGAGGATCTTGACCACACCGCCGACAACCGGCGGCGATCGGCGATGCGCAATGCGCGGCTGTGTGGGTTGCTGTCTGGGCAAGGCGCTGAGGTCGTTTGTGCAACAATCTCGCTGTTTCACGAGGTGCAGCGTTGGAACCGCGAGAACATTCCCGGATATCGCGAGATCTACCTGCGGGTCCCCATAGACGAGCTACGCCGTCGGGACAACAAAGGGATCTATGCGGCGAGTCGGCGCGGTGATGTGCGGAACATCGTTGGCGTTGACGTGCCAGCCGAGGCTCCCGAGGCTCCTGACCTGATCCTCGACAATTACGGGGCGCTCGACGTCGCCGCCGCGGTCGATCGGATCTTGGCTGTATGCGGCGGACAAGATGGCGCGAGTGCGGCGAACGTGGCAAGCGCAGCCGAGTCGGCGCGCCCAGTCGCCTTCAAAACGAAGGCAGAAACTCTGGAAGCGCTGGCTCCGCTGCTGGTTAATGGGCGCGTCCTGCCGCAGATCCGATTCTCGGTTAGCGATTGGCGCTCGGACCCCCATGGCGTGCTCGGTACTATCACCGCCGCGCCCTGGGGTTCAGATCGGGTTATCGTGCGTAGCAGTGCACGAGGCGAGGACGGCGCTGCGAGTTCCCAGGCAGGGAAGTACAACTCCGTGCTCGGTGTCGTCGGCAGCGCAGCAGTGGCGCAGGCAATTGATACGGTGATTGACTCGTTCGCTAATGAAGGAAGCGGCGACGACCAGATCTTCGTGCAGCCGATGCTTGACCGGGTGGCGATGGCTGGAGTGGTCTTCTCGCGCAGTCCTAGCGGCAGCCCTTATTTCATTATCAATTACGACGACCGCTCCGGCCTGACCGATCGGGTGACTGCCGGTGTCGGCGACAATCTCAAGGCTTTTCTTTGCCTCAAATCACGGCCTGAAGCCTGCTCACCGCAGCTGGCGCCGGTCATCGCTCTGGTAAGTGAGCTCGAAATCCTCCTAGGGTCTGATGCGATCGACGTGGAATTTGCCGTCGGCGATGACGGGCAGCTCTACCTTCTGCAAGTTCGCCCGCTCGCCGTTGCTAGCTCGGGGCGGACGGCGGACGCCAAGGTCGACAGCGCGCTTTCCGATATCGCGCGCAAGGTCGAGCTTCTCAGCCGCCCACATCCTTACCTGCATGGCAGCCGGGCAGTATTCGGCGTCATGCCAGACTGGAACCCGGCCGAAATCATCGGAGTGCGGCCCTGGCCTCTTTCACTGTCGCTCTATCGCGAACTCATCACCGACGCAATTTGGGCCTATCAGCGGGACAATTACGGGTACAAGAATCTTCGCAGTTTTCCGCTGCTGGTCAGCTTTCACGGATTGCCCTACATCGACGTGCGTGTCAGCTTCAACTCCTTCGTACCGCGCGACGTACCTGACGGTCTCGCCGGGCGTCTCGTTAATTACTACACCGATCGCCTCCTATCCGAACCGCATCTTCACGACAAGGTCGAATTTGAGATCATCTTCTCCTGCTACACCCTCGATTTGCCGAAGCGGATGGGCAGGCTCGCCCAGCACGGATTTTCTCCAGAAGACCTTGCCGAACTTTCTAGCGCCCTACGTCGCCTCACCAATCGCATCATCCATGGTGACACCGCGCTCTGGCGGCGCGACCGCGCGAAGATCGACCTGCTGGCACGGCGGTTACCGACAATCTGCAATGCAAAAATCGACAAGATCAGCCGCATTTACTGGCTGATTGAAGACTGCAAGCGATACGGCACACTGCCGTTCGCTGGTCTCGCGCGAGCCGGCTTCATAGCGGTTCAGCTCCTTCAGTCCTTCGTTGAGGTAGGTGTTCTCAGCGCCGAAGAGGCCGCGACATTCATGTCGAGTGTCGATACCGTCGGGTCGCGCATCGGGCAAGATTTCGCGCAACTTCCGAAGGCGGACTTTCTCGTGCGCTACGGCCACCTCCGGCCGGGGACCTACGACATCCTGTCGCCTCGATACGACGAGGCGCCCGATCTCTACTTCGACTGGTCCAGTGCCCGACCGGCGGCGACTGCGGCCCCTCGCTTCGCGCTGTCGATCGAGCAGTTGCGCCGCATCGAGCAGCTGCTCAAGGAACATGAGCTGGACATCGACGTCTTGAGTCTGATCGAGTTCATCAAGGCCGGCATTGAGGGTCGCGAATATGCGAAGTTCGTGTTCACGCGAAGCTTGAGCGACGCTCTTTCGCTAATCAGACAGCTGGGCGAGGATCATGATGTTTCGGCGGAAGATTGTGCGTTTCTCAACTACGACGCCATCCGCACGCTCTATAGCGAGAGCGCTCCCGTGCACGAGGTGCTGCGTGAGAGCGTGGCGCACGGCCGAGAGCGCCACGCTCTCACGCGCAATCTCGTGCTTCCACCAAACATCGCTTCGCCCGACGAAGTGTTCGCATTTCACCTTCCCCCGAGCCAGCCTAATTTCATTACGCGAAAAAGCATCACCGCGTTGGTCGCTTCAATCGGTGACCCGCCGGAGAGCTTCGCTGGACGGATTCTTTTCGTGCCAAGCGCCGACCCCGGCTTCGACTGGATCTTCACTCGTGGTATCAGCGGATTCGTCACCCAGTTCGGTGGCGCCAATTCGCACATGGCGATCCGTGCCGGCGAGCTTGGCATACCCGCTGTAATCGGCGCAGGCGAAACCCTGTTCCGTCGGTGGCAGACGGCGCGCAAGCTGTGCCTCGATTGCACGAACCAGAGGGTCTTGCTCATCGCATGAAAGCGGTCGCCATCACCCAGCGGGTAGCGGTCGTTCCGGCCAATAGCGAGCGCCGTGATTGCCTGGATCAAGCATGGACTAAGTTCCTGGCGGCCTGCGGGCTGCTTCCCGTGTTGCTCCCCAACGTCACCGAGGCGGCTCTTGCCTTGTGCGAGGGCGCCGGCATTGCCGGGTTGGTGTTGACCGGCGGTAACGACCTTGTGGTGTTGGGCGGCGATGCCCCGGAACGCGACACTGTCGAAAACGCCCTGCTCGATTTTGCAGAGCGGCGCGGGTTGCCGGTCCTGGGCGTTTGTCGCGGCATGCAAGTGATTCAGCAGCGCTTCGCTATTCCGTTACGCCGCGTCGAAGGCCATGTGGCGCAACGTCAGGTCATTCGAATCGAGGGCGAGCCAAAGGAGGTCAACAGCTTCCATAATTTTGCCGCGTTCGACTCGCGACCGCCGCTCGATATCTGGGCGGTCGCCGACGACGGCGTTGTCAAAGCGATTCGCCATTCGTCCCAACCTGTGACAGGGATTATGTGGCACCCTGAACGGTCCGCCCCGTTCTCGCCTGCCGACTTGGCGCTGTTCCGCCAACTCTTCGGGGTCGAATAATGCGCGCGATTATTCTCGCTGCCGGTCGCGGCAGCCGCATGGGGCATCTCGCCGCCGACCGCCCGAAATGCTTGGTCGAGCTCGAGGGCAAGCCGTTAATCGAGCGCCAGATCGCGGCGCTCCGGCGTGGTGGGGTGGACGAGATCGGGGTTGTGCGCGGCTATCGCGCCGAGATGATCGATTTTCCCGGGCTCTCCTATTTCGCCAACGAACGATGGGCCGAAACCAATATGGTGATGTCGCTCGCCGCGGCCGGTTCATGGCTCCGCTCGGGGCTGGTCATCGTCAGCTATGCCGACATCTTCTACCGCAGCGAGCTCGTGCGCGGTCTGGCCGGTGCTCCAGGCCAGTTGGTCATAAGTTACGATCGAGCCTGGCGGCGCCTGTGGAGCCGGCGTTTCGCTAATCCTTTGGCCGACGCCGAAACTTTCCGGATCGATGCCGCGGGCCAATTGCTGGAGATCGGCGGTAAGACCACTCGGATCGAAGATATCGAGGGGCAATATATGGGCCTCTTGAAATTCACGCCACCGGCATGGAGTGCTGTCGAGACGCTACTCAGTTCACTCGACGCACCGATCTGCGATCGCCTCGACGTGACCGGATTGCTGCGCCGACTGCTAACCGGAAAGCAGCTCCCCATCGGCACTTTCGGCACCGATGGCCAATGGGGCGAAATCGACAATCCGGAGGACGTGTCGCTGTACCAGAACATGGTAAGGGAGGGGGCGCTGCTGCTCGAGGATGCGCTACCCGGCAAAGAGCCGACGACAGGATGACGGCGATCGATCCACGCGGCGGGTGCGGTCAGCCCGAACTTTGCATTTATCGAAACCGCGATGGGAGGGCCGCGGGCTGATGATGAAACACGGAGACTTTACGGGGTTGGCTGGCGACTACGCTAGGTTCCGACCGGGCTATGCGCCGCAGGTCACGACCGCAATCCTGAGTTATGTGGGACGCGATGCGGCCACCGTCGATGCCGCCGACATCGGCGCCGGCACTGGCATTTGGACACGCACGCTCGCGGCCCGCGGCCTGCATTCCGTCGTCGCCGTAGAACCCAATGACGACATGCGCCGGCAAGGAATCGAGACCTCGCGCGGCACGGACATTGTCTGGCACAAAGGTTCAGCCGAAGCCACTGGATTGCCGGACGGCTCAGCCGATCTTGTCAGCATGGCCTCGTCATTCCACTGGGCCGATTTCGACAAGGCGTGCGACGAGTTCCACCGCATCCTGCGGCCGGTCGGCGTGTTCGTTGCCTTGTGGAATCCGCGCCTCATCGAGGCGAACCCGCTGCTCCTCGAAATCGAGGCGCAGATCACGCGCCTCAAGCCTAACATCCGGCGCGTTTCGTCCGGCCGCTCTGGCATCACCGAGCGACTGACCGACATGTTGAGCGCCAAACCGCAATTTGGCGAGGTGCTGTACCTCGAAGGCAGGCATTCCCTGCGCCAAACGCCAGAGCAGTATATCGGCGCGTGGCGCTCGGTGAACGATCTGCAGGTGCAATTAGGTCCGGAACTTTTCGGCGAGTTCCTGCATTTCACAGAGAAGCGCATAGCGGGTCTGACGGCGATCGAGACAACCTATGTGACTCGCGCCTGGGTGGCGCGCCGCGCATAGGCACTTCGTTGATCGGCATGACGAGGGTATGGCAAGCATCGCGGCTCACCGTTCACTTTTTAGATCATCTCGAAATCGCGCCAGACAACAACGGCTCGCAACGCGCCCTGCGTCCCACCGCCGCCTATAGTAAAGTACGGAGTTTTCCGCTCAACCTGGGGCGCCGACTTCTGCGCCGCCGTTCCTCTCTTGTCTGCTGGTGGACCTATGTAGAATTTGGTGGCATTTCCGACAAAGCGTGATCAGATTGGTCTCTGCGTCGTCACCCAGGGCGCTGCGCCGTCTCACGTGGTGAACATCGAGATTCTTGGAACATCGACATTTCTGACAGCGCCAACTATCACGCTCCAAGATTTCTCTACGCAGCATCGCATATACCCTCGGCGCCTTTCGAATTCGGGGCCTTTTTTGCAAAGCAGAATTATTCACGTCGCCTGCTTTCCGTAGAAGCCGACTGCTCAGAGGCTGCGGGTGAATAACCGCCTGATGTCGAGCGTCCGAGATCTTGTTCGGATCCGCCCCTCTCCAAGGCAGCGCCCGCGAGAAAATCGGCGCAGATCATTTCGAGGGAATAGCCCCGAGATTTATCAGTCCCGAGCATAAGAGCCGCTGTCTCGAGGGCTTGCTCGACCACGGGCAACTGGCTTTTGTAAAGCTTGAAGTAAATGATCTCCCAGGGCTCGGTTTCTTGGCCGGTGAGGTGGCGTTCTACCTCTCGTTTAAATGTATCTTTCGGTAGCTCCTCGGCTTTGTGCAACCAGGTTGCACAATCGAAGTCACGTCCGTCTCGACGCGCCACTTTGGCCATCTCCGTGGCCTTAGTCCAACCGATCTCTCGAAGACGTTGTTTTGGAATCCGTGTCAAATTCTCGTGAATGGCCATCAAGTAATACGCCTTCCGACGGGACTCGGGAAAGCGCTTCTCCAGATACTCATCGAAGGATTTTAGATTCTCGAGTCTCCAGTACTGACCCGATCGCACTTCACATAGGTATTGGCCTAGCTCCACAAATCGCCGATCGCGCTCTCGTTCCTTTGTCTGCTCCCAGGACAAGATCTCGTCGATCTTCCCGAGAACGACCAGTGCACGTCGGCGATTCAGTTCCGGGGAAGTCATCTGTTTGTTAATCCACAAGCTCGTTAAGCCAATCAAGATCGCTCGCTCCTGGCCGGCGAATTAAATTCACATCGACCATCTTCTTGTCATTCAAGCACAGCCCTAAATGCGAACAACTGACGCAAGCGTTCTGGGGGAAGCGAATCCCGCTGTGGGTAGGGAACTGACCTGCCTCGACCTGTCCGACCGTTGCCTCGACCAACCGGCCAAACTCGCGGCGTTGCTCTTCTGAGATTGATGCTTTCAAGTATTGAATCTCGGGTAGCTGCTTTCGCACGAATACGACGAGTGCAACATCAGAGATACCGCTGATCCAGGAATAGCAAATGAGTTGAGGGTCTAGCGTCAGCAATCCTTCCGGCTCTTCGGGATAGCGAGCCGTTGTAGTCTTCCAATCGATCAAATACTCCTTGCCATCGAGAGTACCGAGAGCGTCAATGTAGGCCACGAAGTCGTTATTTCCGGTAAGAGTTCGAAGCATCTTTACCTGCAAGTTGTCTTGTGGACGGTGAATGCGAACGCGATCATCCTGCGCGAATTTCTGTAACAGATGGACTCCCTGGTGGGCCAAGCGATCCCAAGAATCCCCCTTCTTGTATTCAAACGGAGTATCCCGAAAAGCACCCCACTCCTTGAAGAGCACTGCGGACGGGTCTTCTCCGCGGAAGTAAGCTCCGAGCGCAGTCTCAAAGCAGCGACCGAAAACCATCGCAGCCCGCGTGTCTCTTTCCCGCCACCCATCGAGATAGCGGTAGCGATAGCTGCGAGGACACCGAAGGTATTGGCTAATCTGCGTGTAGCTGTACGTCACCAGAATCTCCTGTCACTACGCCATCGCGAGCGTCCTTCGAGATGAATTCCCATTCGCTGGAAGGCGCAAACCCTGCAAGATCCAGATAAGTGCGACCAGCGAAGACTTTCTTCGTGGTTCGTAGGACTCCTGTAAGACCAACTAGGGCTTTTTCATCCACTTCGTCACGCCCGAGCAAATCGCGGTCATAGCCAAAATCGCGCAAGAACCAGTTCAATCGCCACAGCGCTTTGGCGCTGGCATACAGTCGACCCGGGATTTTCCGGTTGAGGAGATCCTGAGGTTCAAGTATCGCAAAGCTAAGAACGAAGAAAGGCTTTTGCGGATGCCAACGGTAGTAAGCGCGATCCACCCGCACGAGGAACACGCCCTGCAACAATTCATCGCCGTGCGGGCCTTCTGAGTGCAAACCAGGCAGATGGCGTTTCACGGTCTCACCTCAGTGAGCTGAGCGTAGGAATTCAGTTTGCAAAGCAAACTGTCCCGATCTTTTTTTGCTGCTGATTCGAGTTCGCAGATGAAAGACTCGACGAGGTCCCGGCTAGCTTCTTTGAGCGTTGCGGTACCACAGAAGTCGGCGGCATAGGCCTTCACGAGGTTGGAATCGAGGTTGTGCTGGCGAATCAGAAGGCAGAGTCGATCACGCAATCGCGGCTGGCCATTGTTTGAGCCGTTCGAACTCTGATGTCCGTTTGAATGCGGAGTCGCAGCAAAGGACTGGGTTGTTGCAGAGAGTGCCCCCAACTCTTCAACCGAGCAGAGGCCGATCCCGTAAGCTTTGCGCAGAGCACGATTGACCGCTCTGGTTTCGGCCACGCGCATCTCGGCTCCTCGGACGAGGGAGGAGGTGTTTGAAGGGTCAGCATCTCCGTAGCCGACAAAGCCCTTCGACCGAGCTGATTTATAGACCGTGGCTCTAAAGACCCAACGACTCGCCTCGAGATTAGAATACTTCTCCTGTAGGATCGTTTTGATCCCGTAACAAGTTCTGCGGGAGGCAATGTGCAGGAGACCGGAGTGGGTGACATACCACCGACCGTCTAAGAATTGCAGATGCCCCGCAGCGATCACGAGAGAATACCTAGCAGTAAGGTCTCGAAGCATCCGTAACGCCGCGGTAGTAAGCTCACCCCACAATTGACGTGCCAGCTTTGCATTGGACCGAAAACTAACGAGATTCCGTTTCATAAATTCTCCTTCGCGTCCGGAATAGACTCATTCATTGATGAAAAGGATCCAGGCCCTGTTTCTTTGATTGCTTGCTGACGCCCACCAGGCGTAAAAAAGACGGAGCAAGATCGCAGCTTTGGGCCCGGGACGGTGTCGTCTACTTCCATACTTCTATTTTAGATGTATACAGCTAAAAATGTCAACTAAACATTTGAAGTCGAAAGCCTATGTGATCGACTGGACTGCTGTTGGTCGAAGGATCAGGGCTCTACGCGGATTTGATATGACACAGGCGCACTTTGCTGATCGGATTGGCGTGAGTCAAAGTTATTTGTCCGCAGTCGAGCGGGGACGCAATGAAATCGGTGCGGAAGTTTTGCTGACGATAAGTCGAGAATTCGATAAGTCAATGGAATGGCTACTCACGGGCGGGGAATAGGCCGGTTTGACATCTCGGCAGGGAACTCAGAGGCTTCAATTTAACCAGACTAACTTGGCCGAGAGGATTTGAGCCAGCCAGGGCTATCTGTTAACTGTCGAACACGTGCAGGGGATATCGGTCCTGCTAAGTATTGGGCGAGAATTTAATAAGTCTCTGGAATGGCTACTCACGGGCGGTAATGGAGAATAAATGAAAACCGCTCAGCAAACGAATGGACCGGTTCCCGGGGCTGTTGAGCGCGATTTTGTGCGCGAGCGGATTTGCTTTCTTGCTTCTATCCGGACGAGGCGGGGCCAGACCATCCGTCTCTATAACCACAGCGTCTTGGAACTGCTTCAACGCGGCCCTATGATCAACCTTCTATACTGAAGGATCATTCAGGATCGAGTCCCGTGCAAAGCGGCTGCTTACTCTTACGGCATGTTGGCGAAGAATCCTTTCTATTAACACAGTAAATAGCGCTACGCTTCAGCTCGTAGAAAAACCATATACCCGTGGCTTTGCGGTCAGAAGCTACTAAGATCCTGCCGGGCGCTAACCGGAGCTGCATTGAAACTCGCACCGGGAGGCGTCCATGGACGGCAAGAGCACTGACAATCGCCCTACAACTTCAATCCAAGTTTCATCCGAAATTTCGACTCCAGCTCCAAGACATTTCGGTACACCGACCAGTGTCGCTGAACAATCTCAAATAACCTCAGAAATTCCCAAAGCCAAACGGCGAAATAACTCAGCGCAGCCTAATGCCCTGAACGAGCCCGGACGCAAGGATCGAGGCTCGCGACACGTTGTTGGCGGGACCGTATTGAGCCGAAGCTTGCTCCAGACTTTGGAAAAGCGCGGCGAAAATATACGCACGCTTAGGCGGATGGAAAAAGAACTGCGGACCACTTTAAAGCCGGAAGGAGCGTTAGGTCGGCTTTTTTTTGACAGATTCTGGTCTAGTGTCTTACGGCTGATTCTCGTAGCCAGGCTGGAAGAGGGCGGACTCAGCTCACAAAAAGTCGCTCCGAAGAACATCCCTTCAGAGCCTTGCCTGAGGGAAGGCCGTCTGCCAGTCCTCGTTGTGCCCGAAGACGGGGCCGCTCCTGGGGCAGATTTACCGAAAAATCTTGACCCCAATTCTGACGCGCTTCGGAGATTGCACCTCGTTTCGCGGTACGACCGATCAGCGGCCCGCGAAATGTACCGGACGATGAGCTTTTTGTTGATTATGCGCAGCGATGGCGAGTCGGGTCTAGAAAGCTTGGTACGTGCTACTGCGGGAATCAAAAAGGACATTACCGGTGAGGATAACAATGGCTGAGTTTCCGCTGACCATCATCGATTTCATTATCAAAATGAATATTTTTGGACAGGAAGATCTGAGCCTAGGCCATCGCACATTTCTCAAATCCTTTTATGGCATGGAGCTCGACCCACAAGAACTTGAATTCTATTGCCGGGCCACGGGACGGACTACCTACATTGCGCGCGAAGAAAAAGAAGTCACAGCGATCATTGGTCGGCGTGGCGGGAAAACCCGACTGGCCGCGCTAATCGCCGTTTACGAAGCGGTGCGGCACATCAAACCCAAACGGGGCGAAGGCGCCTTCATTGTCGTGATTGCGCCGAGTCTTAGCCAGGCGCAAATCGCATTCGAATATATCAGTCTCTACCTACACGCCTCGCCAGTCTTAGAGGGGCTTATCGTTGAAGAGCGCAGAAGCGAAATTGAATTACGCAACGGCATCACAATCCGGTGCCTGCCATGTTCTCACGTGACCGTTCGCGGAATCTCGGTGATTTGCGCGATTTGTGACGAGTTGGGATTCTGGCAGCATGAAGAAAACGCGGCCAACCCGGAGCGGGAAGTTATCGCAGCGTTGCGTCCAACAATGGCTACATTCCCCAATGCCAAGCTGATCAAAATTTCCACGCCGTTTCGCAAAGAAGGAATCCTGTATGAAAACCTTCAAGATCGCGATGGTCTGCAGTACCCAGTCTGGCAAGTATCAACCCGTGAAATGAACCCGACAATTCCGGAGGATGTCTTTACAGAGGCGGATCGAGAAAACCCAGAACATTATCGGCGCGAATATTTGGCCGAGTTCACCGACAGCTTGGCGGGCTGGATCCCCCGTGAACTTCTGGACGCTTGCGTCATTCCTGGGCGGCGAGAATTACCGCCTGTACGCGACGCAAGTTACATCGCGGTAGTCGACCCGGCCTTCAGAAGCAGCGATTTTGGATTTTCTATTTTGTGTAAAGCCGGTGAATACGTTACCGTGCTCTACTCGACCCGGTGGACCGGGACTCGCGAGATACCCCTCCAGCTTGAAACCGTATTGCGGCAAATCAAAGATATTCTGTCACGGTACGGGATCGGCGCCGTCGTCGGCGATCAATTTTGTTTTCCACTTATCAAACAGCAATTCGAAAAATTTGGGATTTTCTATACTGAATTTCACTTTGGTCCCCACACCCGACCGTCGATATATGGAAATCTTAGGCAACTCATCAGCCAGCAACGCATTTCACTGATCGATGAACCAGAATTACTTCGGCAGTTGAGGTGCTTGGAGGAGGTAAAGATGCCGAATGGAAACATCGATATCCGTCCTCCTGGTTCTTCAAAAGACGATATGGCAATTACCGTTGCGCTGGGCGCCTTTGAACTTACGAACCGGCCGACACGGCCAGCCCCTTTTATAATGCCGACAGTCGGACGCCAGTATTTTCCCTATCCGCCCACCTGTCCGATCCAAACCATCTGTCAAAATTTTCCGCGGTGTACGGACGAGGGAGCTTGCCAAGGATTTGTGAACAACGGACTTAGCGGGTGACCGACGCATTGGTTTCGAGGCAAAGTTGACACTTTGGTGAAAGGACCGGGCAGCCGAATTTTGGCGAAAAAACGGGGAACTGCGATGTGCCGGCGCCGATTCCCCCGAACGGCGGTGAAATAGTCACTAACGGAGTGCGCCTTGCTCCATTTCAGGCTGAACCAACAGACGTGTACATCTGCTGTCATCGCGACCATCAAAAAAGAGGAAAATTCCAAAACGAACTCAGCTAAGCCCGCTAGTGTTAGCAAGTTGACGTTTGGAGGTTGTCGTTCTGCGGACCTTTCGATCAAGACGGGCACGAATTAGAGCATCGATGCAGTGCTGCGGGGTATCTTCCTGCCTCCGTCCTAATCGCGTGATTATTTCGCGGATGAATGTGAATACTGGTACCCGGTTTTTCATTGACTTCTCCCAAGGCAGCAGTAACGATCTTCTTTGCGGTCGCCTCAATCGCGAGATCTGTTTCGCGAATGAGGCCGTCCAAGTATAATGAGTCAGGTCATCTTTCTAGCGATCTCGATGTTTGTATCCCGCGATGTTTCCCGTTGGGCTTAGGAGACGGGTTGTCAGTTTCGGCCGAATCCTTTTCGAATACTCAGCACGTTGAGACGCGGCTGTGGAGCCGGCGGCTAGTGGTGTGGTGTGTGATTTTGGCGGGCCTGATTCTGATACTTTACGCTTCAGTGATCAAGGATTTGGTCCTACAGTGGTGGACTGATCCCGACTATGGACACGGGTTTTTCGTTCCGTTGTTCTCGGGCTACATTCTCTGGCACGAGCGCCAGCGCTGGACGAAAACAGAAATCAATCCAAGCAACTTTGGATTCCTGGTAATGCTTGGGGCTGTTAGTCTTCTGTTACTTGGCTCACTTGGGGCTGAATTCTTCACCAGCAGGTTCTCCCTTTTGGTCTTGCTGGCAGGAATGATTCTGTTTTTGGCCGGTTTGAAGATGCTGCGTGCCGTTTCTTTTCCCCTGGGCTACCTAATGTGGATGATTCCCATTCCAGTCATCATTTACAATCAGATCACATTTCCATTGCAGTTAATTGCATCCCGCCTCGCTACTGCCGGGCTGGAGTTAGCTCAGGTACCTGTCTTGCGAGATGGCAACATTTTGATTATGTCGAACTATTCTTTGGAAGTAGTGGAGGCTTGCAGCGGAATCAGATCGCTTATGACCCTTATGGCCCTTGCGGTTGCTTACGGCTATCTGGTATCGCCCCGGCGCTGGGTCCGCTATGTCCTCGTTGCGCTCATGGTTCCCATAGCAATCGTCACCAATGCGATCCGAATCATGGGGGCAGGTATCTTGGCCCGCCATTTTGGACCCGCGGCAGCTGAAGGATTTTTGCACGAGTTCTCTGGTTGGGCTATTTTCGTCGTTGCAGTCTTACTAATGTTCGGTAGCTATTGGGCACTGCGACGCATCACCGAGCGCAGAAAAAAAGCAGCCAATGTTTAATTCCTCAGGATCGATACGATTGGGCCTCACAGCTGCTGTTCTACTTGGTGCATTTATTCTTTTGCACAGTGTGAGTCACGGCGAATCAGTTGTTCCGCACAAGCCGCTTCGCGACATTTCTTACACGGTCGGACCATGGTCAGGCCGAGAGCAACCGTTATCGGAGCGAATCGTGCAAGCTGTTAGCGTGAGTGACTATACGAATCGAGTATATTTTGCGGACGGAATTGCGCCAGTTCAGTTGTATGTGGGTTACTATGAAAGCCAAAAAACGGGAGACACAATTCATTCGCCGAAAAATTGTTTGCCAGGATCGGGCTGGGATCCCATCCGTTCTGGGTTCGCCACTATCTCCGTTGCCGGAGAGCGTAAGATTATCGTGAACGAATATGTGATCCAGCAAGACCAGAATAAGCAGTTGGTTTTTTATTGGTATCAGGGTCGCGGACGAGTTATCGCTAGCGAATATGCAGGCAAGTTCTGGATGGTGGCCGACGCGATCTCCCGGAATCGGACAGATGGCGCCTTAGTTCGTTTGATCACACCGATAAACGATAATGAAGCCGGCGCACGGAGTCGGCTTGTCGGTTTTACCCAAAGTCTTTTTCCCCAGCTAGATGAAATGATACCAAAGTGAACCTCATGGTAACGACGGAGCAAAAAGATATGGAAAGCGGGAGAAAGCTGAAAACGGCCGTGATAGCAGTTTCCGTAGCTCTATTACTCAGCGCGTGCGCGCGTGATCCACAGAAAGCGAAGACAAAATACCTCGCCGAAGGCCAGAAGTATATGAAAAAAGGCCAATACGGCGATGCCAGCGTCGAATTTCGCAACGCTCTCCGGCTCGATCCCCGCTTTGTTGACGCCTATTACCAGCTCGCTCAGGCTGACTTAGCACAGCGCGATTGGCAAGGGGCCTACGCATCACTCAAGAAAGCAATTGAGCTTGACCCTGGTCGCATAGACGCCAGGCTGGATCGCGGTCGCCTTTATCTCGCGGCACGTCAGTTCAATAATGCTGAAGACGAAGCAAATTTTATCCTCAAACAGCAACCAAATGACGTGGGCGCGTACCAGCTCCTTGGCGCGGCACTGATCGGAGATCAGAAACCTGACGAAGCGCTCGCGGCGTTTGCGAAGGTTACAGAGCTACGCCCGAACGATCCCAGCGCCTATGTAAATATGGCGTTAGTTGAAATTAGTTTGCACCGCTCGGCTGATGCCGAGCAGCACTTGAAGAGGGCAGTGGAGATTGATCCCAAGTCCGTACAAGCCTACACCGATCTGGCCAGTTTCTATCGACTACAGAATGAGCCTTCGAAAGCCCAAGATGTCCTCCGCGACGGAGTAGCAAAGAATCCGGTGGCAACCTCGTTATACATCGAATGGGCGTCTATGTTGGCGAGCCAAGGCAGAAAAGACGATGCCGAAGCGGTTCTTGAAAACCTACGCAAGCAGCTTCCCAATTCCGCCGAAGCGGCGGTGGCCATCGGCGATTTCTATTTCCAACGGAAGCAGACGGATCAGGCCCTGGTGGAGTACCGCCGCGGCATCTCGGCCTCACCCAAGGATTTGGAAATCAAAAAACGAATGCAGGACCTGTACCTGACTACCGGCCAGACGCAATTGGCGAGCGTCCTAGATAAAGAATTAACGAAGAGCTCGCCGAAAGACGTTTTCGTCCGTATAAATCATGGGCGGTTGCTCATGGCGCAGGGCCAACCAACAGATGCCATTATCGTCCTTCAAAAGGTTATATCGGACGCTGCGGACTCACCGGAGGCTTACTATTATTTGGCAAGTGCTTTTTCGCAAAACGGCGACGTCGAACAGGCTCGCACCGCCCTGATGGATGCTCTAAAGGTTTCTCAGCGATTTCCCATCGCCCTACAGGCCTTAGCGCGGCTAAGCCTAGCGCACGGGAACGTATCAGATGCCCAGATATATGCCCAAGAGCTAATCCAACGGTCTCCCGCTGATCCAGATGATCGCCAGCTTCTTGCCGAAGTGCTTGCGCGTCAGGGGAAATTCCGGCTGGCGGAGGAGCAATTCCTTATAGCAAGACGGTTGGCCCCGAACGACCCGATGATTCACGTTAGCCTGGCACAAATTTATTCAGCGGAGAAGAAATGGCCGCAGGCTCAAAAGGAGTTTGAGACGGCTGTGCAGCTCGATCCGCATAACACAACTGCCTTGGCAGAACTGGCAGATTTCTTGGCCGCTCGAAACGAATCCGCTCAAGCGCTCGCCCGCGTCCAGCAATATATTATTGCCAACCCCAACGATGCGACTGGCCACGTTATTTTAGGCTCGCTCAACTTTCAATCGAAGAATTATGGTATTTCGCAGGTAGAGTTCGAGCGCGCCATCCAAATCGATCCCACCAACATTCAGGCTTACTTAAGGCTTGGTCAAGTCTTCGAGAAACAGGGGCAGAGCGACCTTGCAATTGCGCGCTATCAGAAAGCGCTCGAGTTACAACCGAAACTTGCACCGCTCGCCACGATGATCGGGAACATGTATTTGGACAAGGGAGATATGGAGACCGCTCGCAAGTATTATGCTCAGGCTCTCGCCTCTGACTCAAATTTCGCTGTCGCGATAGCCAACACCGCTTGGGTGGACGCACAAGAAGGCAAGGACCTTGATGTTGCGCTGGGCATGGCAGAGAAGGCTAAGTCGCTAGAGCCAGATGTACCGACTATTACCGACACGTTAGCGTGGGTGATGTACATGCGAGGCAATTATGCCAACGCAACGCCTCTGCTCCAAGAATGCGTCCAGAAAACTCCAGATTCCGCACAATTTCGCTACCATCTCGGTATGACTCTACTGGCGTCTGGGCAAAAGGCAAAGGGCAAGGAGCAGCTAGAGGCCGCGTTGCGGTTGAATCTGAATACCGCCAATGCGCAGCAGGCTCGAGAGGCGTTAGCTCAAACAAATTGATACGGGATTCGACTTCGACTGGAGGCGACCATAGGTTCTCAGCTTCTGCGCTTTCGCCGTTTCACCTGACTTAGTTGGCTAAATAATAGCTCGTACTAGGACTTCTATATGACGGGCTGTGGAAAAAAATGAAAATAACGATTATTTAATCAATATTCAGTTGACAAACCCCCACCAGCCGTCATACTCGGACGTCGTAATGTCGTAATGTCGTAATGTCGTAATGTCGTAATGTCGTAATGGACGAAGAGTTTATTCAGAGCGCACCGTGGAACGATGACCCTGCAAGGGCGATCGAATTAACTTCATAAGTTAAACAACAGATGAAATCAGATGTTGGCGTTCGGTCAGTAGAACCGGCAGCCGGACAGGGAGATGGATTATGAAACTAGGTCGCTTGTTCTGTTTCTCGATTTTATTCGGAGTCTCGGCTATCGCAGCCTATGCTCAGACCCCTGTCGACCCAAAGGTGATATTCGAGAAAGATCCGGGGGCTCCGGTGTCTATTGTTACGCCTGACTTCACTATCTCGTCGCCAACTGGAGACAGTCCAGGCACGAGTGCCTGCGGTCTGGCGCAAGGCAGCCTGATGAACACCTCGCCCTCGTGTTCATTTAAGGACGAAATCAATTTAAACGGCGTTAAGTACGGGATTACCCAACTCGTATTCGATATCACCATCACGTCGGACGAACTGGTGACCTGCGGATTAATAAACTTGGCGGATTTCTCAACTTGCAGTGTCGTAACCAAGGATGACGGCACGCTAGCCGTCGTCACCTTCTCCGGCGGGGACATCCCGTACAACACTAGTTTTGCTCTGTCCTTTGACGGTTTTCCCGCGAATACGGATTTTGTGGGTGCAGCCTCGCTTTCGCCCGAGCCCAGTTCCCTAATCCTCATGTTGACCGGAGCCGTGCTATTGTTTGTGGGGTGGAAACGTAAACGTACAAGTAAGCGCCAGCCACTGGCCACTTGAACGGAACGCCCGGCGTTCCGGCATACTACTAGGTCAGGACCGCCTCCGTTGCCGAGGTATTACCCAAGGCGCCGCCGGGTTTCATCATGCGGCGCAAGGGGCTCATAAAGCGGGCAACCCGTTCTTGAAATGTTTCCCAAGAATGAAACCTTCAGTCTTTCCTGGTCTGTTCCATTAAGCTTTGTGTTGTTGTCGGGTTCGAACTAAATTCGCATCACAGAGTGAGCGCATTTTTCCTGTCAAGTCCTAAGCAGACTCGCAACATTCTTTCGAACAAGCTGTGGCTTACTTTCGGATCGACCGGTTTCGTTCAGATGTGGTGAGAGAGTCTGCCGCTTCGCCTAAGGCTTCTTTTGAGAGTATTGTTTAATCAAAGTCGCGAATTCTGGGTTGCCGTTCAGATTTTTCAGATCCTCATCTCCGGCGGCAAATTCAGCGGGGTAATGCTTCTCGAACGCTTCTCGCAGCATCTTCAAAGCATCTGCAGACTGTCCTAACAGCGCATCAATTTGCGCCTCAGTGTAAATATAGTTGACGCTGTTCTTGTCAATCCCACGTGCTTGCCGAATAAAGTTCTGTGCCTTTGGGGCATCGCCGATCTTGGCATAGGAAAGCGCCATCTCGGACATCACCTCAGCATTCTGTGGGTTGGTCTGCAATTCCTTAAACCCACTGGCGATCGCTTGCTGATACGCGGCGCGTGCCTTGTCCTGCTGCCCAGCCCCACGATACGCATCCGCCAGATTTACCATCATGTCCGTGTCGTTCGGATTGACCGCTACTGCCTTCTCGAACATTTCGACCGCGTTTGAGTATTGCTTTAGGAAAAAGTACGAAGTCCCCAGATTCGAGTACGCCGAGGAAGAAGGCTCAATTTGAAGGGCTTTCTGAAAATAAGGAATTGACTCCTGGTACTTACCTTGCTGAAGGTAGACGTTTCCGACATTCTCGAAGCCTACGTTAACGTCCGGTTCGAGAGTTGTGACTTGCTGAAATGCCTGCAAAGCCTTTGGAAAGTCTGCCCGACCAGCGTACGCATTCCCCAGCGCATTCTGGTTCACCCAGTAATACGGGTTGAGCTGCAAAGCCTTCTGGTACGCTTCGAGTGCTTTCGCCCCATTGCCACTGTCCAAGTATACATCCCCTAAGCGGCGGTAGAAGTCATCCGAATTGGGCGCCAGCGAAAGAGCGCGACTCAGCTCAGCGACTGATTCCGAGTACTTACCCGTTGCCCTGTACACGCTGCCGAGCGTGGCATGAACTTCCGGCAACTTGTCGTTCAACTGTTCTGCTTGCTGGGCAGCCGCAAGCGCTTTCTGTGTCCAAAAACTGTCCTTCTTAATTTTGTACATCCGCA
>Ga0302325_10001717_pt1 | contig 55098 bp, 29 predicted proteins | sample Palsa_T0_2_FD_201948 | JGI IMG/M metagenome (GOLD analysis project Ga0302325, IMG submission 201948) | Peat permafrost microbial communities from Stordalen Mire near Abisko, Sweden - Palsa_T0_2 | ecosystem: Environmental > Terrestrial > Soil > Palsa > Peat permafrost | place: Sweden: Abisko... | reverse complement strand
CGGAATGGATGGCGGCCTCACGGCCGCCGTCTTGGTCAGCCCGCCACTCCATCTAAGGACGCCCGAAATTTTGTCCAAACGATGGGGTCCACCTCACACCTCGGTAGACGAAAAGCTTTCCGCCAGCATCTCGCGCGAACCGGTGTTTCGCAGTTATCGCATCAGCAATCTGCTGAACACTTATGCCGTCGTTGGATTCTTCTTTCTCGAAGTCAGCTCTTTCGAGCAACTCCAGCACCTTTTCGGGACCCACGTTGGCCAGCAGGTCATCAATGCCTTTGCCCAGTGCGATGTCCCACGTCACGACCGCAACCTCAGCGCCACGCATTCGCAGTTCGCGCGCGAGGAGAGTTCTGGCGACCTCAACCTGTTCGTTCTCTTCAGCGTCCGCATCGAAGGCTATAATCACGCACCGCCTTCCCACACGACGAGGTCGAGGTCCGGGATCACACCCTTAAGATCGCGTCGATCTCCGTTCGGTCCCGTGGTCTTCCCCACGACGCTCGCTTCGTCATACCCTCAATGCGCCACCAGAAGAGCCACACGGCGGCACGTGGATGCTGTTGACCCCGTTTGTGTCTTCGTCGCAAAATGGAGTTGTCCAATACTTCGGTCCTTTCTGTGCCAAGCAAAAAGGCGCGCCGCTGCGAACGGGCGCGCCTTTCGTGTTGGTGCCAAATGAAAACGGCCCTGCGGGTCGCCGCAGGGCCGACAAAAAGCTGTGCTTAAGAATCTGCTAGTTCGACCGTCAGAGCGTGCGTAAGCCCGGGCGCCCGGCTGGCCACCGCTAGCGTTCCAGAGCCCGTAGCGCTGCGTAACACTTGCGCGTCTCCGTAACACTTCTGGAGCGCTTTGCGATTTACTATCTTGTTTCTTTTCAGCGACGCGGTCCTCAAGTGACGGCCTGCGCTACCTTGACACGGTAGAGGTTACAGATTCGAGTTCTGTCGGGCCCACCACGGAAACTCTCACAATTCCAAGCGCTAGCGCGGGATCACCGGACGCGAAGTTCAGGCCAAAGCTTTTCCGTATAGCGCGAGCAAGCGGCTCCACGCCTTGTCGGACTGCTCCTTGTTGTAAACCGTCGTATCCGGAGGGCACCAGCCATGCGCGGCGGGGTACACTTCGATCTCCGCAGGCAGGTTCACCTTGGCGAACGTCTCCTTCAAAACGACCTTGTCATTGGGCGCGCGCATGTCGTCGTTGGTTGCGATCGCGATCAGGAATTGCGCGTGGCTCTTCGCGGCCTCCAGATGCGGACTGTTCTGCATATCCGTCACCAGTCCGCCGCCATGAAAGGTGGCAACTGCTCCCACGCGATCGGGCATGGCGAACGCGGTACGAAACGCCATCGGACCGCCCATGCAATAACCCTGGGTGCCCATCTTCCTATTCTTGGCAACCGACGATTGCTGGTCCAGCCATCCGATGAACGCCTTCGCATCGGTCATGTGTGTGGTCTCGTTCAGAGCTTGCGCGAGCGGTATCAGCTGTGGAATGGGCGTTTGCGCGCCGGCGTCCGCGGTCGGGGCTTTCTTGACGCGGTAGAACGGATTCACTACCAGCACCGAGTAGCCCGATTCAGCGAGTGTTTTGCCCATCTGGCGGAACGCCGGCCGCAGCCCGAAGATATCCGGCCACACCAGAACGCCCGCGCCTGTGCCGCTGGCCGGATGCACGAAGTAGCAGTCCGCGGTGCCGTCCGGCGTCTTAATGTTCACGTCCGATTCGGTCACTGCAACTGCGTTCGCAACTTGCGGCAGCATCATGGCCACGCCTGCTCCCAACATCATGCCGAATTGCTTTCGTGTCACTAACCCGAGAGCCTCGAAATGCTTGAGGTCCTCTTCAAAATGATCTTGATCGCACATGTTCGCTCCTTATTGACTCGTGGTTGTTCTGGCGCATATCGCAACGATCGTCATATCGTCGTGTTGCGCGGCAGTTCCGGTAAATTCCAGCGCGGCCCGCATCACTCTGTCGACCAGCGCCTCCGCGGTGTTCTCGAAGGACTGTTCCAGCGCGGCGATCATGTTGTCCTCGCCCCACAATTCTCCCATCGGATTCATGGCTTCGCTGATGCCATCCGAGACACAGACCAACCAGTTCCCCTGGTTGAAGGCGACAGTTTCCTGCCCGTAAGATACGTTGGGCATCAATCCAACTGGCATTCCACCCTCCGTCAGCCGCACAATTCTCTCGCCTGCATTCGCTTTCGGCCGATATACGATGGGAGGAGTTTGTCCCGCATTCACGTACTGGAGCGATTGTCTGGCCGGATCCCACTGCGCAACAAAGAGAGTGCTGTAACGATCGGGCGCCGTGCTGTCGTAGACAATGCGGTTCAGCTCACTGAATAAATTGGGGAGATCCATTGAGCCGCGCAGGGTCAGCCCATGCAGTGATGCCTGGAGGCTAGCCATTAGCAACGCAGCCGAGATGCCTTTCCCCGAAACATCGCCAACGGCAATGCCCACCCGGCCGTCAGGCAGCGACCAGTAATTGTAGTAATCGCCGCCGACCTCGAGCGCCGGTTGGCATACCGCCGCACAGTCGAGTTTATCGATGCAGACCGGGAGGCGCGGGAGAAGCCGCTGCTGCACCTCGCGCGCGATGTCTAACTCATGCTTCAGACGCTGCGCATTTTCGCGTTCGCGCTGCAACTGCTGGTTCTCAATGGCCTGCGCGGAGAAGCACGCCGCAAACGAGAGCAGGTCGACATCGCCGGGGGCGAAGCCGCCCACTTTATTCAACGCCTGGCAAGCGCCGATGACCCGGCCATCGGCTCCACGCATGGGCACGGTCAAGATGGCCTCGGTTCGATAGCCTGTCATGCAATCGATGGCGTCCGCGAACCTGGGGTCGGCCGCGGGCGAATTCACTACGGAAGGCTCGCCTGTTTCGAAGCATTTCCCCACCAAACCCTGCCCGGTCGGAAGACGAATTTCTCGAACACCGTGGGCAAAACGCGTATACAACTCGCGCCCTTGCGCGCGTGGAAGCCAAATGCTGCAGCGCTCCGCGCCGACCAGGTCACGCGCCATGTCGGCGACTACAACCAAGAGAGCGTCTTTATCCTGTTCGCGCCCAATCCGGCCGCCATATTCAAGGATGACCCGGTAAATGCGGTCAGCTTCTTCGTGCAGATGAGCGGCAGTGGACGCCATGGCGGTTTGCAGTCCGAACTAGCAGGACTTCCATAAGGAATCCTGGATAACATGTAGGATACCTCTAAGCGCGTGGCTCTGCGCGGGCATGATAATATTAGCTCCACGCTCGTCCAAGGATCTTTGCGAAATCCTATGCATCAGGCCCATGCTCGCACTCGTCCGGGCCTCCAGGTTGCCTGCTCCCGGGCCCAATGCGAGCGCCGCGGATGCCGGCTCGCGCTCCTGATCTTGATCCCGGTTTTTCTAAGCGCGCAAACCACGCAGGGTATCATTTCCGGTCAAGTTCGCGACTCCTTGACGGATGAGCCCCTGGCTGGCGCTCTGGTCTCCTGTACGAACCTGGATTCAGGGCTGGAGGCCACGGTCACAACCGATACTTCCGGCATATATACTCTTCCACTTTTGTCCCCCGGTGAATATAGTCTGAAAGTGTCTGCCGCGTTGTATCAGCCGCAGCAACTCTACGAATTGAATTTGGCCGTGGGTGGGCGCCTGGCAGTACGCTTTCGTTTGCGGCCTCTCTCCGACGTCTGGGAAAGCGGGCAATCGCAAGCCGTAATCGATCCAGACTCCAATCACGTAGTCAAATTCTTCGGCCCGGACGTGGATCCCAACCGCTTTGCCTCGGTGCGATCCAACCAGGGAGAAAGCAGCAATCTGGATACCAGTGTTTCCTATGTGATCGATTCTCGGTTGATCGACGATCTCCCATTGCTGGGTCGCGATGTCTACAGCTTGCTGGTAGTGCTTCCCGCGGTAACGTCCGACACGGCTTCCGGCAGGGGCATCAACGTTTCGGTTGCGGGACAACGCCCGTCGTCTTCCAATTTCTTACTGGATGGAGTTGAAAGCAACAACTACCTTATTACCGGCCCGCTAGCGCCGCTCAATCCGGAGGCCTTTCAGGAATACAGGATTTCGACGAATAACTATTCTGCGGAATACGGGCGAACCGGAAGCTTTATCGCAAACGCGGTGACTCGTTCCGGGACCGATGCCTGGCACGGGAGCGGCTGGGCTTTTCTAAAGAACAATGTTCTGGACGCGAATGGCTTCCAGGAGAACAGCAAAGGTTATCCGCGCGCCCCCCTGCATCAGGTTGAACCCGGAATTTCGTTAGGCGGCCCGGTTCTAAAAGATCGCATCTTCACGTTCTTTACCTTCGATCATCTTCGCTACCGAAGTTTCGGCGATCCTCAATACTACCTCTTGCCGACGCAGTCCTTTGCTGCGTCGCTGAATCCATCCAGCCCCGCCGGACGTCTGCTGCAACCCTTTGCGTCGTCTCTGCCGGTAGCCGGATCGGCAACGTCCGCATATGTTAAGGAGCATCCCGTCAGCGCCCTGAATCAGACCTCGATCGTTGACCACACCGACTACGTCACGAAAGACGGTAAGCAGCGGGTTATGCTGCGTGCGGCGCTCTCAGACTCCGTGGAGCCACTTATCTACAGTCCATACCCGGGGCTCTCCTCGGACCTCGATCAGAAAACTTCGGCGTTCGCCATAGGATGGACAGCGTCGCTATCGCCGGCGATTACAAATGAGCTAAAAGCCAGCAGAAATGGCCTGCGCTACACTTTCGATCGTCCCGATCCGGACGCGCCATCCATCGAGGCGGGAGGCGCCATCCTGCCGGTCAGCCAGTCCCCCTCTGGATTTCGCGACCGCGATCGAACTTTTGAATTGCTGGATAACATTTCTTATGCTCGCGGCGCACATTTCTTTCAGTTCGGCGCCGGATGGCTCTCGCGGCAGATCGAAACTGCCCTGTCGAGCTTTCTTCAAGGCAGCTATACTTTTCAAAGTCTGACAGGCTTCGCAGAGGGGATTCCCTCTTCTCTTATCCTCAGTTACGATTTATCCGACCCATCGGCTGTTCCGAATGTAAATCGGCAATACGCTTATAACCAGGCTTACCTGTTTGCCCAGGACAGCTACCAGGTAACCCGCCGGCTGACTCTTAACTACGGAATTCGCTATGAATTCTTCGGAGCGCCGGCGAACACGGGAGAAGCGAAGGATTCCTTAATCCAACTGGGTTCCGGCGATACGTTCGCGCAGCGGCTATCCACTGCCTACTTTGCGCCGGCCGGCAGTGGACGACAGCAGATCTATAGCGCCATCCAGGGAAATTGGGCGCCGCGGTTTGCGTTCGCCCTCGATCTGTGGGGAAACGGGAAGAGTGTCCTGCGTGGATCTTATGGTTTGTTCTACGATCCTTCGTTCGACAACTTATGGCAAAACGTTGCCACCAACTCGCTCGTTATCGGTTACCCCGCCATTAATCAACCAGTGGATTTCTTATTGCCTGCTCGCCAGATCGCAGCTTCTTTTCCGCCTTCTTCACCCCTTTCGGTACAAGACCTTATCGACCCTGTCCTCTTCCAACCCAAACTCCGCGCAGCGCGCATTCAAAGTGCGTTTCTCAGCTTCGAGCAGCGTATTTCAAAAACATTCTCCGCCGAACTTCTCGGTATTGGCACGTTGGGCCGCGACTTAATCACTAGCGACCAGATCAATCGTGAATACAGCGTGCCGCACGCTCCTGACAATACGCATGGATACATCAACCCGAATTTGCCGACACTTTTTTATAGAGCGAATCAGGGCAAGTCCGACTATCTGGCGGGCTCCGCGAGTTTGCGTTTCCGGTCTGGAATTGCCGAAGGCCAAATCTCCTACACCTTCAGCCATGCCATCGATAATCAAAGCGATCCGTTAGCCGGAACCTTTCAGAACTACAATTTCGGATCGAATTTCACCTCCGGTGGATCGCCGGTTATCGCCGCCTTCACTCAGCAGTTCAACAGCCAGGGCGACCGTGCGGACGCCGATTTCGATCAGCGTCAGAACCTGGTGTTCTACTCGGCTGTGGAGTCGCCCACCTTTTCTGGACCCGTGCGCCGCAAGTTCCTCAATAACTGGCGGCTCGGGACCATCCTCGCACTCCGCTCCGGACTTCCTTACTCAGCGCTCGCTTTAGGTGTCTCAGATGGGTCCGGGCCGGTATACATCAATAATCGCCTTAGTCTCATGACGTCGCCGGCGGCCGCATCCGCCGACATCCCCATCCCTGGTGGGGTACAACTATTCAACCCTGCCTCCTTTCAGGATCCTGCGTACGGGATGGTCGGGAACACCGGACGGAATGAGTTTCGAGGCCCAGGCTTGTTCAATGTAGATCTTTCGATCGGCCGTGGTTTCCGGCTCTTGAAACTCGGAGAATCCGGGCGGCTTCTAGTGAGAGCCGACATGTTCAATGTCTTGAATCATGCCAATCTCATATACTGCGCCGCTTGCGGCTTCGGCGAGGCCATTTACGGCAGGGCGGAAACGAATAGCGGCTTTCCTCTTTTATTACCCCTCGCCGAGACTTCACGGCAAATTCAACTTCTGGTACGTCTCAGCTTCTAGCTGACCTTAGTCTCGCCTCCTTTAGGGAGCGATGACGGGCAGCGATGAGATTGCGTTGACGCCTAGGGCGCGAATTCCAATCGCGCCAATCTGAGTATTGGAGGTGCAGTCGATTGTTCCCCGGAGACCCACCAAGGCTGAGAACGTATAGGCTGACCATTGTCCCAACGGGTTCAGTGTCGGCACCGTGATGCCGGAGCTTTGGATAACGGCACCCGCCGAGTCCAGGGCCGTACAAGAAACAGTGGCTGAATTAGAAGTGTCCAAATTCGCTATAGCAAGGCCCGTGTAAATCTGATCGCCGTTCCCGCTGAACGTGGTGTCGTCGAAGGGTACCTCGATCTGACTGCTTCCACTACTCGCGGGTACCGCTGCTTCGTAATAGATCCCGTTCACTTCACGACGGAAGAGTGCCTGGATAGTGATGCTAGGACCCGCGGTGATCACTCCCGACCCAGACAATGGGGCCCCTTGCGGCGTGCCCGCTTCGTAGAAGGCTGCTCCGCCAGCGGGAATCGAGCCCGAAAGCGTGGAGAGGTTACCAAGCCCGTCTGTGAACGGCAGCGCAACTTGATTGCCGCTCCCGTTGTAGAAGGTGATCGAAAAGTTTGCAGCGCTACTTCCGGTGTTGACCACATAGAAATCCGTTACGAAACCGTCCCCCACCGCAAAATCCGGAAGCACGCTCGCGCCGCCCGAACTGGTTACTGGAAGCGGGATGACGGGCAGCGATGAGATCGCGTTGGTACCTAAGCCGCGAATTCCAATCGCGCCGATCTGCGTGTTCGAGGTGCAGTTGATTGTTCCCCGGAGACCCAATAGGGCGGGGAACTGAAAAGCAGACCATTGTCCCAACGGGTTCAAGGACTGCGCGGGGATGGCCCCTTGGATAACGGTACCTGCCGAGTTCGTGGCCGTACACGAAACAGTGGCTGCAGCGGAGGCGCTTAGGTTCGCAATAGCCAGGCCCGTATAGATCTGGTCGCCATTGCCGCTGAATGTGGTGTTGTCGAAGGGCACAGCGATCTGATTGCTTCCACTACTGGAGGGTACTGCCGCTTCATAATAGATCCCGCCCACTTCACGACGGAAGAGTGCTTGGATGGTGATGCCAGGGCCCGAAGCGATCACTGCCGACCCCGACAATGAGGCGCCTTGCGGCGTGCCTGCTTCGTAGAAGGCTGCTCCGCCAGCGGGGAGTGAGCCCGAGATTGTGGATTGGCTGCCTAGTCCGTTCGCGAACGGCAGCATAACTGGATTACCGGCACTGTTGTAGAAGGCAATCGAAAAGTTTGCAGCGCTACTGCCGGTGTTGACCACATAGAAATCCGTTACGAAACCGTCCCCCACCGCAAAATCCGGAAGTACGCTCGTGGTAGTTGGCGGCGGGGTCGCTGCCGCTGGTGCAGCGACTATAATCGGAATACCCAGCGGCCCATTGTCACATGGCAAGGTCGTCAAACAGGTGAGCGACAGGTTACCCTGAGCACTCCCGCCTGGCGCTAGGTTTCCTGCTGCGGCGACAATGTTTATGCTCTCAGGCGTACAGACACCCGAGTAGGGAATCCCCGAGGAGGGGAGCGGGCAGGCCGTGCCTGTAAGAGTGCCGCCCACATTGGGTGTAGGCCCGGTTGTTGGGGGATCGTATGTAGCAGCGACGGGGAAAGAGACGCCACTCGCCTCGTTTACCTTAAGGACTTGACTCTGGACGGGTGCTGAAGCAGTCAGATCGAAAGTCAGTTGTGTGAGGTTGGTAAGCAAATGGCCGTTAACCGTAACGGTATAAATACCTGACGATTGTCCAGTAACTTGTTCTGGAAATGAAGTCCCGGTTCGCGGCGCGATGTTCTTGGGCGTACGCAGTGCGCCGGCCTTCCGGAAGTCATTATCCACTGGGGTAACGGTGTATGTCCCCGTGTAGATCCCAGGAGGCTGCCCAATCGAGTTGAAGCTAACAGACAAACTCACGGTTGATCCGGCGCCGCCAATAGTGCCACCGGTTTGCTGGCCCTGGCAAGGGTTTTGCCCTTGCGGACAAATCGAAAACGCGTTGCCGCCCTGAATGCCAGCGCTAAAGGAACCGGCGGCTCCCGAGTTCGTTATCGTCACTGTTTGCGTTACGGGCCCAGGAGTCAGGGTCGAGGTTGATGCGGAAACGGCTGGCGTGACCGTGAGGATCGGACCACTTCCGGTGGTAGGCGGATTGCCGCTGGTCGGCGTCTGGCTGCCAAGAGTAATATTGTCGAACCCAATTCCGTCGGCGGCGCCGCTGAAGTCGACCGATTGTGCCACCCCGGCGAATGAAACGCCGACAGGGGACCAACAACTGTAATAATACGTGGAGTCATTGCATGGCGTGCCCGTAGCTGCCAAGGGGACTGTAGCGAGCAGATTGCCAGTTCCGTTCGGTCCATCGTAAACCGTGACCACCCCGGTGTTGGCGCCAGATGTGTAGTAGAACGAAAATCCAGTGGTGAAACCAGCGGGCACATTCATTATCACACCGGGGCCACTGAGGAAGGTCACAATGGTTACACCGCTCGGTTGCCCGCTAAAGTCTCCGCTGCCGCCCGCGGATTGGGCGATCAGTGCAAGAGCGTCCGAACCAAAGGTGATTCCGTAGCTCGGTCCGGGACCGCTGTCATCGCCGCCAAACCCGCCATTGTAATAGCTTAAAACCTCTTCGTTATCCTGTAGACCCTCGAAGGTCAGAGTTACCGGCGTCTGCCCGCTACAAGTTCCCGCGACGAGCAGAGCGATCACGAAAGTCAGTAGACCGGCCCTGGAAAGCCCGACGCAGTTCAACGAGTTTCTCGCTACGCAAGACATAATTAATCCCTCAACTAGCTTCATTCGACTTCGGGAGGGTTACAAGTATACCCGAACGTGGTTAATGTCCGCAATTTTTTATTGGCTTTCTCTCCAAGGCTGACGGACTCGTCTCCCATCAGTGACGCAGCTTACGGATCTTGGAGCGAACACGCTTGCGAGTTTCCCGATCGATCGTTCCAGAGAGTACTCGCTGGTAAGCGTCGAGAGCGGCAGCCGTTTGCCCCCGTTGCATTTCCACATCGCCCAAACGCTCCAGCAGCAATGGATTTGCGGGCTGCAACGCCAGCGAATCCCTCAGTTCTCGGGAAGCCGCTTCAAAGTCTTGCTTCTGTGCGTAGAGCTCGGCGAGGGCCACCCGAACGGCGATGTAATCTGGGCGCGTTCGCTCCGCCGCTTTATATTCATCTAATGCTGCATCCAGTTGGCCTGTGGCTGCGAGTGTTTTGGCTAAACTCAGACGGGAAGCCAGGTAGTCGGGCTGTTTGGCAAGATTCTGGCGCCAGAGAGCGATCGCGTCATTCACCCGGCTGGGCTGGGCGGAGATAAGAACCGCGAGGTTCTGACGCGCGGCTAAAGAATTCGGATCTATTTGGAGAGCATTATTGTACAATTCTTCCGCCGCGCTAGCGTGGCCCTGCGACTCGCGCAAATATCCCAGGGCGTTATACGCGTCGGCCAATCCCGGATCTAGCTGCATCGCCCTGCGGAAAGAGCTTTCTGCCTCCTTTTGCTTGTTGAGGCGCTGGTAAAGCAGACCGAGATTGTACGCCAGATAGGAGTACCGCGGTGCAAGTTCCATGGCGCGCCGGTACGCCTGAATGGCCGCTCCATAATCGCCTGTTTGGGTATAGGTCAGTGCCACATTGTGGAGTGGATAGGCCCAATAGGGCGCATTCCGTGAAGCATCGCGAAATGCATGGATCGCGTTAGTGTAGTCCGCCTGCTCCAAATACCCGATTCCGAGAGCGTTGTACGCATAGGCTGACGCGGGAGCGATCCGAACAGAGCCCTCCAACAGCTTGACCGCCGCCGGAAAATTCTTATCGAACAGCAACGTCCGCCCTAAGAAGAACGATTCCCGGTCTTCCAAATATAGCGATCCGGGGGTCAGCAGACGCGCGGCCGCCATGTACTTGGACCCCAAATCGAAATCGACCCGAGTTTGCGCGTTTTGATCGCCGGCCAGATAGCGAAGAATAATCTTTTGGGCCTGATCTTCGAGCGCGATCCGCAACAAGTTCTGATAGTTGAAAAAAACGTTCGGCGCCAGCTCTGCTCTTAACCGCTCGAGCGCGTCCGTCGCGTTGTCCGGAGCATCGGCAAGCAGCCTTCCGTCCCGGATCGCCGCTCGCAATCTCTCGATATCCTGTTCCGTATCTTTACTGCTGAGAGGGGCCTGAGAGGCTGACGCCAGGTAGAGCTTGTCGTCATGACGAAAATCGTGCAGGGTCCGCCAGAGCGCGACGGGAACATCCGGCTTTGCCAAATCTGCAAGCCGAAGCCGGTTCTCGAAAGATCCGAACTCGCGCGGGTGCTGTTTATTCGTGGTGGCTTTTTCCACCTGGTGATAGACGTAGTCAAAGAGCTCGCGCGCGTCGACTTTACCGTCCCGATTGCCTTCGGCGTCGGCCTCGCCGTTCAAGCCCTTCAGTACGAAGTAGGTGAACGCGCCGTGACCGCCGCCGTATTCGGGGCCCTCGTAAGACGACTCCTTGGGGCCGGCCGCCAGCAGACCGGTTAGAGACCCTTCTGCCTCGCCAAGCTGGTCTTCGATTTGCTGGTTGATCGCGTTACGCCCTTTCAGGATGCCCACCGTGCCTGCGTTGCAAACGTCGACAAAGATAACGACTCGGCCCACGTTCCGGAGCTGCTCCTGAAATAGTTTTTGCAGTTCCGGGATCGCCAACGCGGTATCCTTTAAATCCTCCGGATCGGAATCATAAGTAACGATGTAGGCTCCCTTGTCGCCCTGCGGCTCGACAATTCCGTGTCCCGCCAACAGAATAACCACGGTGTCCGCTTTGCCGGCCTTTTTCCTCAGGAACTCCTCAAATGCACTTCGAATCGCCGCGGTGGTCGCATTATTGTCGGTCAGCAATCGAATGTCGTCACCGCCCACTGGCCCCGCCCTCGGCGACCGAAGAAGCTTGCCGAAATCAATCGCGTCGGCATGCGCGAACTGCAAGTTCAACTCCGGCTTCGCATATTTTGAAATTCCGACCAGCAGCGCGTACGTCTTGCCTCCGGGCGGCGGGGCGCCGCTTGCCGCGGCGTACTGATCCGCAAGAGTGGATTCCAGTTCGGAGATCTTGGCCTTGACCCAGGGGGCATCCGGCCACAACTGGCGCATCCGATTATATTCAACGAGCTCGTTCGCGTAGAGCTTTGCGCGATCGAACAAGTTCGCAGCCGCGAGTAGCGCGGCCGGATCGTTCGCGTCGAGCCGCAGGGCGGCTTCAATGGGGGCGAGGTCAGCCAGAACGGAAGCTGGAAGTTGCTCGCGTGGAATTGGTGGGAAATTGACGGGACCGCCGCGAATCATAGTTATTCCGTAGTGCTGCTGGCTGGCGACCGCCAGGTGAACGACTTGGGGCAAGTCGCATCCGCCTACAGGCTGTTCGGAAGTCTTGCCCTGCACCAACCGGAAACGCTTACTCTGGAATTGGACGCTGCCCGCTGGTGACAGCATCTCGATGGTTTTGCCTGGGCAAAACAGAAACGAAGCCGGTGCGTCCTTGGTCCGCACTTCGTCTCCGACAAACAAAAGATCGCCAGCCTCGGATGCCAGCGGCGTCTCTGTCCCCGCTCGGAGTATTCGGCTCCCTCCGGCCGAGAGCATAAGGCCGACCGGCTGATCCAGCGGGGCTCCCAACAAGCCGCGAGTTACGAACACCGAAAAGCATAGAAGAACACTGCCGCGGATGAACACAACGCTCCTCAATGTCCCAGCCAGGCGACGTTTGCGCTACGCAAGATCGCAAAAGTATAGCACTTCGCGCAATTCGTAAACTGCCAGGTTCACGGACCTGGTCGCGAAGGTAAACTATCAATAGTTGACTTGCCGCATCGCGTGGCGCGCCAGATACCAGCAAGGCGTTAGCCCGAGCTGCGGAAATAGGGAGTGAGCACACTGTTGCTCTTGCGGCGGATCGGCGACATATTCGGTTTTGTGATCCTTCTGTGGCACTGCGAGCAATTTCTGCACCTCAACCGAACCGAATTGCTCGCGGCCAGTCGGAATCCGGTATACGATCGAAATGTAATCGCCGAGGTAAACGAGCAACAGCAATCCGGCCGCGATCAAAAGCGAACGTGTCCAAGCCGACTTCATTCACTTCCATTATTATTGAGCGACGTGCCCGCTGAGCAATTGTGAACAGACCCAGCGACTGAGAATGCCCTATATACTGATGACATGGGAAGGGAGCCCATTCCGATGACGGAACCTGACGTGCCTGTGAAGCACTGCTACAAGTGCGGGGCCGAAACCCAGACGTACTATCACAATGTGCCGGTATGCGCCGCTTGCTCGGAACTCCTGAAAGCGGAAGCGAAGTTAGAGCTGAACGAAACACTCTAGCGCTTCCACGTTCGACCAAAAAAACTGGTATCTTGAAGTGTCGAACCCTATTGGAACCGAGGTGAGTTTCGTTGGCAGAAGTTCAACTACATGATGGCGAAAGTCTGGAGAGCGCGCTCAAGCGCTTTAAGCGCAAAGTCATGCTGGAAGACATCATCAAGGACATCAAGCGGCACGCGTTCTATCTGAAGCCCGGCGAAAAGAAGCGCACGAAAGCCGCGCTGGCGCGTAAGCGCGCCCGCAAAAAGCGCCCGAGAGACGGCGAACCGGATCGTACCTCCTAGGTTGGATTATCGATCGGCCTTTACAGCGGCTAGGCGTTAATCAGCTACTAGCCGCCTGCTTCTTCTTGCCGCTCTCCGGAGATGCGCTCCCCGCCCGGATTTCAAAGACATCCTCCACCGCCGCGCGCAGCAGCTCCGCTACACTCCAAGCTTGCGCCATGCACCCGCGAGCCGTGTGCGGCAGGTCGGCATCGGCGATCTCAGGTATCTGTCCCATTCCGACAGTGTTGATCTCGGACTGAAAGCACGCCAGCCACTCGCCCGCCTGCTTGCGCGCCGCAGCGGACCGGCCGTTGACCTTCACATAGGCGGTAATGAATGGGCCAATCAACCAGGGCCAGACCGTTCCCTGGTGGTACGAGGAATCGCGATCCCACACTCCACCTTGATAATGCGGACGGTAGTCGGGATGGCTGGGCGCAAGACTGCGCAGCCCGCAAGGGACCAGCAGGTCGCGCTTCACTACCTCCACTACCCGGCGGGCCCGATCCTGGTCGAGCATGGTGTGCGGCAGGCTGACGGCGAAAATCTGGTTTGGCCGGATGGTGCCGTCCGAGCCCTCCGCATTCACCACGTCGTATAAACAGCCTTCGGCTTCGTTCCAGAACTTGGCGTTGAAGCTCGCCTTGGCCAGTTCCGCCGCAGCCGCGTAGGAACCTTGCGCGGGCCGATCGAATTCCGCCGCAAGGGATTCCATCACGCGCAGCGCGTTGTACCAGAGCGCCTGAATCTCCACTGGCTTGCCATGCCGCGGCGTCACCACCCAATCGCCGATCTTGGAGTCCATCCATGTCAACTGAACGCCGGGCACTCCGCAGTTCAGCAAGCCGTCGCTATCGGTGCGAATGCCGTAGCGCGTGCCTCGGTTGTGCCAATCGATGATGTCCTTGAGCTTCGGATACAGGTTGGCGCCGACAAAAGCGGTGTCTCCCGTGTACGCGAGGAGGGCGCGCACCGCCTCGAAGAACCACAATGTGGCGTCTACCGTGTTGTACTCCGGCGTTTCGCCCGCGTCGGGAAAGCGATTCGGCAGCATTCCCTGGTCCACGCTCTCGGCAAACGCAAGCAGGATCGTCTTAGCCACTTCCGGGCGGCCAGTTGCCAGCGTGAGCCCGGGCAGAGCGATCATCGTATCGCGCCCCCAGTCGCTAAACCAGTGATAGCCGGCGATGACCGTATTCAGATCGCCCCGCTTCACGATGAACTGGTCGGCCGCTAGCGTAAGAGCCTGGACCAACGGATCGTCGCAGGCAGCGCTGGCTCGCAGGGCATCGCGGCGTTGTATCTCTTTCTTGCGGAGAGCCGCAGCTTCGCCGGCCTCGTGTCGTTGGGTGGATGCGATGACCGTCGCGGTATTCCGGGCGTTCAAATCGAACCGGGCGACAAACGGATTGAACAGATCCTCTTGGCAGTCCAGTCCGCGCTCTTGCTCGATGGGGTACTCGAAGTTGCGGTACCAGGCGCCGGTAGACTCCACGCTATCGGCATTGTGGGCGAAATAAAGCGACGGAAGATCCTGGTAGGGATGAATGGTCGCGAGGCCAGGCTCGATCTTGACCGTGCCATCGAGTCCGCCGTTTTCGTGCGTGGTGCTGTGGTAGTCGCGAAAAGCGACCAGAGGACGAAGTTCCAGCGCACATTCCCGCGCGCCTGACTTACGGACTTCGTACTCCACAACGACCGTGTTTTCGCCTTGCACCATGAACACCCGCTTCTCGAGATCAACTCCCTCCGCCCGGTAGGTGAACACCGGAAAGGGGTCCATGCGAAACTCGATCAGATGTTCATAGCCCTTCGGATGAATGGTTCCGGGATACCGGTTTACGCTGAGATCGAAGCGTTTTCCATCGATCACTAACGTCTCCTCCAGCTTGGCAAGCATGAGGACACGGCCGACCGGCGGCTTGGTCGCGGCAGTCAGCAATCCGTGGTATCGGCGTGTATTGAAGCCCGTGATCGTGGAAGAGGAGAAGCCTCCTAGGCCATTGGTCTCAAGCCACTCCAGTCGAAGTGCCTGGTCTAGATTTTGACAAGTGCTCTGATCGCACCGAACCCGGTCGGGAGTCGACGTCACCTCGGGCAGTTTCTCGACGATTGTTTTAGTTGGCATGTTACTCCATGGTTTCAACGCAGGATGCCGCTATGGGGTCGGTCGCCATTCTATCAGTAAAAGAGTTGCCAACGGAAATGTGGGGTAAACTGCGTATGAGGCTGGTTCTCACAAACAGCCATTCCTCAACAAATGAATGAGCTATTGGCGCTGCTCCGGTCCGTCCCTTTTCTTGCTCCGCTGACGGCTTCCGAACTCGAGCATATCGCCCGCCAGACCAGCACAGCGATCGCGACGCCCGGCCAAGTGATTGTACGCGAGGGCGAAATTGGCGACTGCATGTACGTGATCGAGCGGGGCTCGGTCCAGATCCTGACCACTTCCTTCGACGGATCGGATCTGGTGCTCGCCCGCCTGGAAGCGGGTCAATGGTTCGGAGAACAGGCGCTACGGCCGGGCGGAACGGGCCGGCGCAACGCCAGCGTCCGGGCGCTCGAGGAGTGCGCTCTGGTGGTGCTGTCGCGCGAGCTTTTGCAGAGCGTACTGGCCGCGAACAGCGAGCTTCTGGTGCTGCTGCGCGTCAAGGGCGAGGAGCAGCGGGCGCTGCGCAGCAATCGTCTGCGGGAGAGCGTGTTTGCGAGCCTGGGACTGAAGTCGGGCGCGGGCGAATATCGGGTCGAGAAATATCCTGCAGGTGAAGCGGTGTTTCACCAGGGCGATCGCGGCGACCGGCTGTATCTGATCCTGAGCGGGCGCGCGCAAGTGGAGCGGGCCGAGGGCGACGAGCGTAAGATTCTCGCGGAGCTGCTGCCCGGCCAGTTTTTCGGTGAGCTCGCCATTCTGCGCGATGCGCCGCGCAACGCGACCGTAGCCGCGGCCGTCGACCTGGAAGTGGTCAGCCTGGACGGCGCCTGGTTTCGCCGCGCGCATGAACAGAATCCGGCATTGCGATCGTTGATGGAATCGCTCGAGAGCATGTACCTGCTTCCGCACCGCGGCCTGCTCACGCTGCAGACCGGGCAATTGGACGGGAAGCCGGCGCTTACTGCGGTTCACAATCTACCGGACGGAAGACGCGTCGTGAGCACGCGCCTGGCGGGCGAACCTGCATTCACCGCACAGGTGTTGGCCGCAGCTCCTTCCGGGGCCGCCGCCGGATCCGTAAAGTATGAAAGCCCGGAGCGCGGAATTTATCGCGAGCTTCAGGTTGCCGGCGGCAAGTTGACGGGGCTCGAATCGCAGGGCGAGTGGACCGGGTTGGGCGACATGTTCGGCCTGCTGCTGGACGGCGTGCCGGTGGAGGAATGGCAGCTCGCGCTGTTTCGGGAACGCGGTGATTTCCGGGCGCGGGAAGTTCAGCCGCTGTATGAAGAGCGCGAGATCATCTGCACTTGCACGCAGACTAGCTGTGGCAAAATTATGCAAGCCATCCGCGACGGCTGCACGTCGGTGCAGGAAGTCGCCAAACGGACCAATGCGACCAGGGTGTGCGGCGGCTGTGTTCCGCTGGTGCGCGAGCTGCTGGGGCAGTCGGACTGGAGCGCAGCCCATGTGATCGAGAGCGTTCCGCTGTCAGACGACGTGCGGTCCTTCCGCATCCGCCCCGGCGCGGGCGAGTGCCGGGATTGGCAGCCGGGACAGCACCTGGTGCTGCAGGCGCGCATCGACAATCGATGGGTGCAGCGAGCTTACACGCTTTCCTGCGCTCCCGGCGGGAACTGGTACGAAGTCACCGTCAAGCGCGAGCCGCGCGGTGTGTTCTCGCGCTGGCTGTTCGACCGGATGCCGCCGGATGCGATGCTGCGCGTATCGGAACCCGCGGGCGAATATCATTTGCCCGCCGATCAAACCGGAGACGTGGTGTGCCTGGTGGGCGGCATTGGAGTCACCCCGGCGCTCGCCATGGCGCGGACGTTGAGCGCGCGGCCCCGGCCCTTCCGGCTGCATGTGCATTACTGCGCGTCGCAACCGGGCGACCTGGTATGCCGCGACGAGCTACTGGCGTTATCGCAAAAGAGTGAACGAATCTCGGTTGAGTTCCGCGCAACGCGGCAAGAGGGGCGCTTCGGCCTGGAGCAGGTTCGCGAGCTGGCCGGCCGTTTTCCGGGCGCGCTGTATTTCTTGTGCGGAAGTTCGCCCTACATGGAAACCGTGAGCGGATATCTGCGCGAGTGCGGCGTTCCGGAGGACCGCATCCGCATCGAGGTGTTCACCGTGGCGGGCGCCCAGGTAGCTGAGCGTACTGGAAACGCCAAACATTGCCCGGTAGATCACGCGGCGAAGATCGCGGAAGCTCCCTCCACGCCGCTTGAGCAGGCGCGCGTGATGCTGCGGGATTGTTATCGCGAGATGAGCGCTCCGCCGGCTGTCTTCGAGGCGCGCTGGCGCAAAGTGGAGGACGGATTTCAGCTCGCCCAAACCTATCAGCAGACGTTCGAAGAGCTGGAGTACGGTGCGAAGGTAGCCTGGAGGAACAGCGTCAAGTGCATCGGCCGGCTGTACTGGCAAGGGCTGGCAGTTCGCGATTTTCGCCACGTGCAAACCGAAGATGAGATGTTCGAGGCGATTTTTTCGCACATCGAAACGGCCATGAATGGCGGGAACCTGCGCCCGTTGATGACGGTCTTTCCGCCGACGGACGCGGGAGGGCACAAGCCGCGGATCTGGAATCCGCAGATTTTTCGCTACGCGGGTTATCGCGATCCGGACGGCACTATTCTGGGCGACCCGCTGAATGTCGAGCTCACGGAAGCGGCCATACGCCTGGGCTGGACGCCGCCTCGGGAGCGCAGCCGTTTCGATCTGCTGCCTGTGATCCTGGACGCGGGCGGGCGCAAGCCGCAGTGGCGCGAGATCCCAAAGAAACTGGTGGTCGAAGTGCCGATTGTACATCCGCAATTCGAAGGCTTCAAAGATCTGGGGTTGAAATGGTATGCGCTGCGGCTGGTGGCCGGCATGATGCTCGACGCCGGAGGAGTGCAATATACGGCGGCTCCCTTTAACGGCTGGAGTATGGGCACCGAAATTGGGGCACGGATCTTCAGCGACATCCAACGCTACAACCAGTTGCCCGAGGTTGCGAAAATCCTGGGGCTGGACACCAGCAACGACCGGACGTTGTGGCGCGACCGCGCGCTGATCGAGTTGAACGTCGCCGTGCTGCACTCCTTCGACAAAGCCGGCGTCAAGATCATGGATCATCACGCCGCCAGCCAGGCGTTCATGAAGTTCGACGATCAGGAGAGCCAGTCCGGCCGCCCGGTGCACGCGCGCTGGAGTTGGATCGTCCCGCCAATTTCAGGCTCCGCCACACCGGTATTTCATCACGAGTGGACGGACGTCGAGATCAAGCCGAATTACGTTGCGTTGCCGGAGCCGTGGAAGGCTTGAGCGGAATGTGCGCTATTGCACTTTCACCTTGACGGCGCCGCTGGTCTCTCCCGCGACAGTAACGGCGACCGAAACATTGCTACCGGTTGGAACGCCCGACGGCACCGTTCCCGTTATCTGGTAAATTCCGGGATACCCTGGAACAAGTCCGGCGAATGTGACCGGCAAGCTTTGGCCGCCGATCTCGACGGTTACTGAATTCACGGTTTTGACCGGCGTCGACGGCGCAGGCGCACCGGGTGCTAGCGACTGGCTGATGGCGCCCAAGCCCGTACAATAGATGACAATACTTTCGCCGGGCTTTAACTCGCTGGTGGGCGCGGCCGATGAAGCGTTAAACGCCGTGCCTGCCGTCAAAAGGCTATACACGTTCTTGGCGGCCGACGCGCTGCTGGTAGTGGCAATTTGGAGAATGTTAGGTTCCGCGGTTCCCAGCGTGACCGCAACTGGTCCCGATATTGCGCCGCTCTGGCTCACGATCAGCTCATATCGAGAATTCGGCGCAAGATTGTAGGGCACAATCGCAAGGATCTTCCCGCTGCTGGAGTAGAGCAGCGGTAATGAGGTTCCCGCAAACAACACTTCCGTTCCTGCCAGATTCGTGCCGAGCGGCAACTGAGTGGCGGAGACAGGGGCAGCTGCAAAATTCTGGCCGGAGATCGTAATCACATCGCCTGGAGCGATCAGACTACTGCCGGTTACCACCGGCCCACTGGTTACTCCGGTGGATTTGACGGTCGGGATGTTGGGATTCGCAGCCAACTTTCCGGTGAACACCGTCGACCCGTGCAGATCCGGCGAAACGCGTTCCGCAGTCGCGGTGATCACGATTTGGGACACGTTCGGATTTTGGGCGATCCAAATGCCCTCCCAGAGCCCATTCTCTAAAGGCACCAGAGAGAGTCGCGGATCGCCATTGGAGAACTCGGTGGAGATGCTTCCGCTGGTCATCGGATTTCCGCAGTTGTCCACCGCTTGCACTTCGATCGGCAACGGCCAACTCGCCGGAACGACGAAACCCTGAGTAAGTGACGTGAATAAGGGATAGAGTTTGGTCGGGGTACAGCTCGCAACAGCTTCCACGTGGTTCCCACCCGACGCTGCCGATGATGGAACGCTTGGGATCACCACGAAGACCACGTTGACGTTCAGCGCCGTGCCGCCGACCTGGGCCGCTATGGATGCCGTGTAGACACCAGCCGCTAATGAACCAAGGTTAGGCTGGACGGTGATGAGCTGCGACGCGCCGGACGCGATCGTTCCGTTGTCGGGCGCCACAACCAACCAGGCGCCGCCGGTAGTTGTGGCGTTCACCGAAAGGGGGACAGCCGTCGCGCTTAGATTGGTGATCAGGAAAGTCTGAGAACTGGGACTGTCCCCTCCAGCAGGGGCGCTAAAGATCAATCCGGATGGGGTCGCCGTGGCTGCTGTAGCCGTCGAGGACTGTGGCGGGGTGACCACGTTCAGGACGACTTCCAACTGTTGAGGCGAGTTGACGGTACCCGCCGAAGACACCACCACAAGTCCGTAGTACACGCCGGGAGCGAGCCCCGCCGGATTCGCGGCTACAGTAACCGATCCGAAATTCGTCGCGGAAGACGTGCCGCTGGCCGGTGACACGGACAGCCAGGATCCGCCGGAATCCGTGCTGGCTTTGGCAGTCCAACTGAATGATCCGGTTCCGGTGTTGAGGACGCTGAAACTCTGGGGCGGCGTCACGCCTCCTCCGGGCATCGCAACAAAAGTGAAACCCATCTGCGAAAGACCCATTTTTTGCGGGTTCGGTGAAACCGTAACCGTGATCGGGATGGTCACCGACTGAAGATTCGTGCCGAGGATCTGCAATGTAGCCGAGGTTGTTCCGACCGGAAGCTTGGCAGGATCGGCCGTGATGATCACCGTGGCGGGCGAATTCGGCTGCACCGTTCCTTTTTGGATGGAGGAGCTAAGGCCCGTGCTGCCTGGGCCGCTGATTACCACAAAAAAGTCGATCTGCCCGCTCCCGCTGTTCGAGACCTGCAGCGACTGGGTCTGCGGCGTGCTACCCGAGGGTGAAAACGTAAGCACGGAAGCGTCGGCGGTCAGCTTCGGATCGAGCGCGGAATTCACCCGAAAAGTGACGTGGACCGTACTCAACACCGTAGCGAGACCCGGGGATTTCAGATTTACCGTGCCTTGGTACGTTCCTGGCGCCAGGCCCGCGGGATCGGCGGCGACCGAAATACTGCCCGGCGTGTAAGCGATCGCGGAGGGAACTTGCAGCCACGAGCTGTCGGAGCTGGCTACCAGCTCCAGCCCAGCGAGGCTGCTTGCTACGTTGATGGCCTGAGGGTTCGTAGTTACGCCGCCGCTGTCTCCCAGGAAGGACAGGGTGGTGGGCGATGCCGTAGCGGTGGGCGACGCCACCAGGACCACGCGAACGCGGTTGTTGTTGAAATCCGAGATATATAAATTCCCGCTGGCATCCGCCGCAAGTCCGTCGATGTCGCCGAAACTAGCTTGAATCGCGGGACCGCCATCGCCCCCAAATCCGATCTGTCCGTTTCCAGCGGCCAAGGAAATAATTCCAGTCGGAGAAATTCGGCGCACGGTTTCCGCGGTGGATTCGACGAGGAAGATGTTGCCTTCAGAATCTGTCGTGACCTGGAACGGGTCCTTCACGCTGGCCGCGGTCGCCTGGCCGCCATTGCCGGTGGACGCTGAGGTCCCATTGCCAGCGATGGTGGTGATGATGCCGTTGGGCGACACCATGCGCAGACGGTTGTTCCCTCGATCCGCAATAATGAGATCGCCCTTCGTATCGAAAGCGATGCCTTGCGGGTAATTCAGCATGGCTTCGTTGGCTGGACCGCCATCGCCGGAAAAGCCGGCTGTACCGTTGCCGGCAAAGGTGGTGATGATCCCATCGGTTGAGACCGTCCGGATGCGATTGTCGAGGAGATCGGAGATATACAGGTTGCCGTTTTGATCGAGCGCAAGGCCCTGAGGCTTGATGAACGACGAACTAGTTGCCGGAATGTTGTCGCCCCCAGATTGATAATCGCCAACTTGCCCGGCGAACAGGTTCAAGCCGCCGTTGGGCGTCACGACGTAAACAACACCGGCGTAGTCATCCGATACGTAGATGTTGCCTTGTTTATCGGCGACCGCCTGCCGGGGAGTCCCCAATTCGCTTTGAGTAGCGGGTTCACCAAAGACGCCTTCGTAACCCTCCCCGTAGCCTTGGACACCCGAGCCGGCGATGGTCTGGACTCTACCATCCGAATTGATGCGCTTTACGGTGTAATCCCCGGTGTCGGCAATCAACAGTTGTCCGGATGGATCAAACGAGAGATAGTTGGGGCCAAGTAACGATGCGTTTGCCGCGGGTGTTCCGTCCGGCGTACTTTCGAACTGCCCGTCGCCGGCCACGGTCCGGATAGTTCCATCCGCATACATTGCCCGGATGCGAAAGTTCCCAATATCCTCTATATAAAGGTTTCCATCCCCGCCCACCGAGACGCCCTCGGGAAATCGGAAGGTGGCCAGCAGGGCCGGGCCGCCATCCCCCGAGAAGCCGTAAACCGGAGTTCCCGCGACGGTACTCACGACGCCGGCCGATACTTTTCGAACCACGCCGTTGCTTACGTCCGCGACATACAAATCTCCCGCGGCATCGAAGGCGATTCCGTATGGAAGGTCGAATTCCGCGCTAAGGGCCGGCCCATCCATGAAGCCGACAGTGCCGGAGCCGGCGAACGCGGTGATGATATCCTTGGGCGAAATTTTGCGAATCTGGCTGGTGTAGTCCTCCGCAACATACAGGTTCCCCGCGCCATCCAGCGCCAAACCGCCCGCTGCCAGCCCCAATGACGCCTGCGTAGCTGGGCCGTTATTACCGATATTGGGCGTCGTCGCCGTTTGCCCATTTCCGGCGTAGGTCGAAATGATCCCGTCAGTGGTAATGCGGCGAATCACGGAGTCAATCCCGTCCGTAAAGTAAAGCGTGCCCGTTGCGTCAATCGCCATTTTGCCATCCAACTCGATTTGCGCTTGAAGGGCGGGACCTCCGTCGCCCGAGTATCCCTCGACGCCGGTGCCGGCATAGGTGGAAATGACGCCGCCCGGCGTCACGACACGAATGCGAAAGTTGCCGGAATCGAAAATGTAGAGATTGCCCGCCTTATCCATCACGGCATCGCTCGGAAAGCTGAGGGATGCGCTGCGCGCCGGGCCGCCCTCGCCGGTAAAGCCATCAATGCCATTACCTGCCAGCACGGTAAGCGTTCCATCGGAGTTCAACCGGCTGACCACTTGATTGCTTGTGTCGGCAAAGATGATTTTGCCGGTGTTGTCCGTATGGAGCTGTTGAAACCCCGACAGTGCGGCGGTTAGGGCTGGTTTTCCATCGCCGCTGAAGGTATGCGCCGCCCCGGCAAACGTAGTGACGATGCTGTTTTCAGTAAGATCGGCGGCGCGGGAGACGCCGCAAGCTAAGGAGATTTGGAGGATGACGATTATTGGGAGCTTGTTGATTATAGGTAACTTGTTCAATGTTCGGGTCCCTTAGAGATTTCCAACCCCGCCGCGAACGCAATCCTAAAAACGCACTATGTGTGAGGTGGCTTGCTAATATTTAGGACTTGTAAGGCTATAGTACCGCCGTCCGCCGCCTGTAGCAAGATGCCACTGTCCTCTTGCCTTGAAAATCACCTAGGCGGGGCCGGCGCAGTCGGGGATCTTCCCCGGTACCGCCCGTTCCGACAACGAACGGATAGTAAGTCCTAGTACTTCTGTTTGGTGCGCCTTAGCGGGCAAGTTGGTGTACACTGAGCAAACTGAACGATGTTGTTTAGTAAGGTTTTAGAAAGTTGCGGAGGAAATCGACTACATGCTTAGAAGCAGACTAGAGTCCTTAGGGCTGCGGACATTGCCGGTGGCCTTGTGCGCTTTTGGAGCGGCACTCTTTGCTCCCACGCTGTTTGGCGCTACGTGCACTACGGGCACACTTCTGTCGTACGAGTCAGGCGGAGCGAATTTCGACTGCACCATAGGCCCGGACGCCGGTTATACCATGGATTTCGATAGCTTCACTTCCACTGGGCTTGATCTACTAACCGCCAGCGATATAATGGTGACCCCATCCACAACAGCCACGTCGATTACCTTTGAGTTTTCCGCTGAAGCAGGTTATGAGTTTGCTGGCCTTTCGAACCCTTCGGCCGCGGCGAACACCTACGTATTTGAATACACGTTGGATCCCCCGTTGCCGAAGATTGAAAGCATCACCGATAACACGGGGCCGGGCGATCCGCCGACCTTAAATGGATTTTTTTGCGGGGATGGCACCATCTCTGGATCGTCATGCGTGAGCGGCTCCCCCGTCAGCATTGGGATGACAGCTTCAGGGGTCAGCGAGACCAGCGCCACCGCGTCATTTCCCACCCCGGAAACAAGCGTCGAGACTCAGCTCACCCTGACTCTCGACCCATGTGAGTACATTGAAAACTTCGGTTCCACTGTAAATCTGGTTCCCGAGCCATCCATGCTCTGGCTGACGCCTGGGCTGGTTGGGGTTGTATGGCTTCGCAAGAAGTGGCTGGCTAAGGGCCGCTAACCCGCTCGATCGCTCTTCCAAAATTCCTACTGTTGCACCGAAAGTATGATGCCCGGCGGAGAGGTCACTCCGCCGATCGTCGCTTGCACTGGAAAATCACCGTCCGCCATCGAACCTGGAATCTGGATGTTCACCTGATATAGCCCCACGGCGCCGGGCGCCAGAGCTGCGCCCACGACCGTCACCGCGGAGTTATTGAGCGTGACCGTAGGAAGCGTCGATAGGTTATATGTCGGGGTGGCCGGAACCAGGCTGCCAACAGGCGCGGCTGGAGTGGTAGGACCGAATCCCGTGCCCCACAGTGTGATCGTCTCGCCAGGTTTAGCCGGTACCGTTGTAACGCCAGGGAACGTGCCAGCCTTGGCTGCGAAAGTGTTGTCCAGATGCGTCGCGACGGCCTGGTTTCCAGGCCACACAAAAAACGCCGGCCCGTACTCGCTGGAAGTGGCCGTGAACGCAGCGCTGGTTGCGGTGGAATTTGTCACAGTCACGGTCACCGGCCCCGCGCTACTCTGGGGAGCGATCGCATTGATTTGTCCTGCACTGATGTAGCTGATGTAGGCCGGCGTTCCGCCGATGATCACGCTGACTCCACCCAGACTGGTAGGCAGGGCTCCGTTGACGATCGAGTTGCTCCAGTTGGCAGTGGTAGAAGCGAGGCTGCTCCCGAATATCGTCACCCACGAACTCGGGTTGACGCCCGGCAGCACACTAGCGCCGTTAACCACACTGGTCACGGTTGGCTGGCCGGAAACTGGACTCGCTGGAAACGTCAGCGTCCCATACGCGACTTGAGAATAGGAAACTGCGAACCCAGCGAATAGTGTCACGACATTATTGAAGTGCGGTGGATTGCCGGTCATGTAGCCGAGGGAGACTGTAGCCGGCGTCCCACTGAACGTCAAACCGTAAATGCCATTCGGAGCCAAGGCGCCGCCGGAACTGGATGAGATGGTCCCTGCGAACATGAGGCTCGGATAGGGACTGCACGAAGTATAGACGCGGTCGATCGAAATGGTATAGCTGGCGAGCGTCATCGAAGTGATATCGACGCTCGCGGGCGTGGGAATGGTTGACCCCGGCGGGACCAGAAAGAGAGTAGATGTCAGAGTGTTTGCCTGGGGATTGTAGAGCAGTTGCTCCCTGATCTCCTCTGCTCCCGAGGCGATACTAGCCAGGACGTCCTCTGAAAGGCTGGTGTCGTAGGTAGATTCGATGTTAGAAGTCTGAACGGTTCGCTCGATGAAAAAGGATTGCACGGCGGCTGGGGCCGTGGTGCAGGTCGCAGAGGGTGCCGGCGCCGGGCCGCCTTGAGCTTCGAGCGCTAGGGCACCGAACCCGATCGCGAAACAAATCGAACACCCACCGCTCCGTAGAAGTTTGTTCACGCTTGTATGCCATCCTTTTTCGCGGGCTTCATCAGAACGCGATCCTCACCATCAGTTGAATCTCACGAGGAGTTTCATTCAGCGGGCTCACCGCCGGAAAACCGCTCGGATCCCCCAGCCTGCCAAATTGCGCCGAGCCAAAGGTGCCCGTGTCCCCTAACAGCGGGTCGGGGTTGTTCAGGTTCGCGTGATTGAGAAAATTGAACGCGTCCGCGCGGAGCTCCAGCCGGCCCGACTCTCCGAACCATGGTATACCGAAGGAGCGCGACACAGAAAGGTCGATGTTATAAATCCCGGGGCCGATCAGGGAATTCCGGCCCAGCGTGCCCAGGCCATTCGAGACTCCGGCGAAAGCGGCCGGATTGAGCAACTGCTTGCCGCCCGGCACCGGTGTCGGATTCGCTAACACCGGATTCGGATTAATGAGATCCGGACGTGGATTGAACACCACCCCGTCGCCGGGAATCACGGGGCTCTGGTTGTCGATCACCGTGTAGGGCAAGCCCGACCGGAATGCCGCCAGACCCGCCACGTTCCAGTCGCGGAACAACACGCCCGCCTTGGATCCGCGCAACGCAGAAGGAAGATTCCAGTAAGAGAACAGAACCAGGTTGTTGGGCTGATCGTAGTCCGAGTTTCCCCGGTCGGCCTTGGGATTGAATTGCTGGGTAAAGGCTGCTGTTTGGGTGGAACCGCTGCCGGATAAAATGTCAGTGAAGCTGAGGTCGAAGAAATCGCCGGCCAGCGGATCGCTTTGGTTGTCGATGTAGTGGCTCCAGGTGTAGGAGCCTTGCAGGTACCCCCGGCTCCAGCGATAACGCGCCACAACCGTGAGCGCGTTATAGTCCGAAAAACCCTGGTTCGCCCGATAATTGACGTCCGGTAAGTTCGGGTTTACGCGGCCTCCGTCCGCGGTGTCCGAGGTTGTGAACTCGCGATTGATGATATCGGTAGTGATCAGGTTTCGCCCGTAGGTTCCAAGCCCATTGATCTCAATGGTGAAACCATTCGTCACGTGCTCCTGAATGCCGGCAAAGTAGCTGGACACGCGGCCGTTCTTCAAATTTGGAGCCACCAGCGTTACGTTCGGGAACGCAAATTCGGTCGGAGCGGAGGCCTGCGCCAAGCCGGGAAGCACGCTCGAAATCGGACTCAGGTAATTGATCGAGCTTTGTATCGGAAACGACGACAGCACGTAATCGTTGCTCCGCAGATCCTGCCAGAGGTTGTCGAAAGGGCGCTCATAGAAAGTGCCGAACCCGCCCCGAAGGACGGTGCGGCCGGTGCCGAACAAATCGTAGGAAGCTCCCACCCGAACCGCGATATCCCCATTGTCGGTGCCGAAAAGCTGTTCGCTGCCGCTGGTGGGCGTGACCAACGTGGCGCCGGCGAGTTGCTCGTTCATGGTTGCGCCGCTTCCCAACTTCAACAGGGTATCTTTGTACCGGCCATCGTTGCTGGGCGATCCGTAATTCTCGTATCGTACGCCGTAGTTTGCTGTCAGGCGCGGCGTGAGGCGGAAGGTATCCTGGGCGAAAAGAAAATACTGATTGTAGGTGTATTGGCGATCGTAGTTGGGTTGAATCGCCGTTCCCGCCGGGCTGTCGCGCTCGATGGTCACCATCAAACTGTTGGGCTGATTCTCAAGCAGATTTCCCAACCCGTCGAACATGTACTCTCCATCTTGTCCCGCGGTGAGATAACCGCTCAGCCTTCGAAAAAGAACCCCTGCGCCCACGGTGATAAGGTGGCGATTGCGCGCCAGGATCACGTTATCGAGAAGCTCGGTGGTCTTGCTGTGATTGTCATAACTATAGAACTGCGAGCTGCCCGGCAGACTGATGGTGGTGACCGGATAGTAATTCGTGGGCGCCTCGGCGAGCAGGGTAGGGACTTGAGGATTCGGACGGTTAAAGTAAAGATCGTCGTCGGTGTGGCTCAGACGGAATTCATTGGTGAGCTGCGTGGAGAACGTGTGGATGTAGCTGCCGCCCAGCGCCCAGGTCTGTTCCTTCAGCGGAGTGATGAAGTTCTTGTAGGGGCTCCAGATGAAATCGGGCTCGGACATGTCGACGAAAATGCCGCGCACCATGATCCGATCGCCGCTCTTCGGCGTGTAATCCAGACGTTCGATTCCTAGTGACCGGTTCACGGCTACCGGTGGGGCAACCGTGAGCGTTGCGAGCGGATTGGCCCCATCCGTAACCGCGGGCGGCGGATACATCGCCAGCAGATTGCTCAGCGGAGTATTTTGCTGCAAGAAGATGTTGGAGAAGTTCGTGGAAGGAAGCACGAAGGTGGCGGGGCCCTGGAAGCTGCGGCTGCGAAGCTGTTCGAAGGCGCTGGAGAAGAACAGGCGGTTCTTCAGAATGGGGCCGCCCACGAAATAGCCAGGCTGTATCTGCTTGTCGGGACTGCGCGGCGCCCCAATGAGGTTCTGTTGAAAGCTGTTGGCATTCAGCACATCGTTCTCGATATAGAAGTAGACCAGCCCGTGAAACTGATCGCTGCCGGATCGCGTGATCGCATTCGCCACATAGCCGGATGTGCGGCCGTACTCAGCCGAGAAATTGTTAGTCGAAATGCGATATTCCTGGATGGCTTCGGGCGCAATGGGAGTGAGCGGTCCGGTGACCAGATAGTTGTTATTCTCGACGCCGTCCAGCAGGAAATTGGAATCGGTGGGACGCGTCCCGTTGATGGAGAGTCCCAAGCCGCGCCCAGTGCTTGCGTCATTCGTGACGCCGGGCTGTGTCACCAGCATGGAGTACACATCTCGGCCTTCCAATGGGAGTTCGTCGAGCTCCGTGCGATCGATGACCTCAGATATGGTCGATTCCAACGCTTCGCTGCGGCCCTTTAGCGCTTCGAACGATCCGCTTTTCGTGCTGTCCACGTCCGGTCCATAGAAGGTAACGATGGTCTTGGAGCCAGGCAGGAAAACGCTGTTGTACTGGCCGGCCTCCCAGACGTCGTTCAAAGGACGCAGCCGGAAGTCGAGATCGATGCGGGCGGCGACGGTGAGTTCGATGTTCTGGACTTCTTGCGCCTGGAATCCATCGGCGGTCACGCGCACCTGATAAAGTCCGGGCGACAGTAAAGGCAGCAAGTAATATCCCGACGAATCGCTCGCCGCCCCGCCGGCCAGCGTGGTAAGCGAACTAGTGAAGACTACTCTTGCGCCCTGGATCGGCGCGCCAGTGACGGAGTTCAGCAGCCTTCCGGAGATCAGGCCTTGTGTGGTCTGCGCGCTTGCGGTGGCGCACAATAAGAACAGTCCTAGCAGTAGGCGGGAACGCAATTGGTGTCCAGGCGGCACAGCGATGTAAACGCAGTCTAACATCGTTGTATGTCGCTACGCCACGGTTGTATCCCGTGACGCACGCGCGCGTTGCCGGTGACCTGTTCGATGATAAAAAGATGAGGAAGCTTGTTCTTGTGACATTGTTGTGCGGGGTAGCCGGCATAGGGAGCGCCGCCGGCAGCAGCGGAGCGACTCTCCAGGTTTCCTCTTCGACACTGCGATTCATCGCATCCGAGGGTGGCGATTCGCCGGCGCCGCAGATCTTGACTATCACGCCGGTAGGTTCAGGTTCGGGCACGTTCAACGTTCAACTTGACGGCGGCAGCACGGGCACCGCTGCTCCTGCATTTCTCAGCGTGCAGCCCCTGTCGGGAACCGCTCCGGCCAGCCTCACCGTGACTGCAACCACGGGCAGTCTGACAGCCGGCATCTATCGGGGCCGAATCCTCATTTCCAATCCCGCGGACACGTCCCAGGCGCCCGTCCCCGTGGCCGTGACCTTCGCCGTCGCGCCCGCCAAACCGAATTTGAAGGCATCGCCCAATCGTGTGCGCTTCCAGGCCAGTACGCAGGCTGCCACCACGCAGAATCAACTCTTGGTGCTAAGCAACTCCGGCGGCGGCGGGCCGCTCAACTTTTCGATAACTGTCGCGGGCCGCAGTCCGTGGATCTCGGTATCGCCGGCGACCGGCACCATTTCACCGAATGCGCCTGTATCCGTGACGGTGACGGTGAACTCACAGGGGCTCGCGATTGGGAACTATCGCGACGCACTACACATCTCCAGCGGCTCCGGTTCCACCGCCTCCGGGCTGGTCAGCGTGCCCGTAGCGCTATTCGTCGCTACTGCCGGGCCTGTGCTGGATTTGGATTTGCATGGCATGACCTTTCGCGGAAGGCAAGGCAATGGAGTACCCAGCCTCGATCCAGTCGAAATCTGGAACGATGGTGATTCTGGAACGCTGGTGCATTGGACCGCGGAACTATTGACCGGATCGGAATGGCTCTCGCTCGGCGCCACCAGCGGGACTTCGTCGCCCGGAAACCCCAGTCAACTACCGCTCCAGCCGAATGCTGCAATCACTACGCTTCCAGACGGCACACTTTTCGCATTGGTCAAGGTTTCCGATCCCGACTCGCAGAACTCACCCCAATTTGTATCCGTGGTGCTGGATCTGGCGCCGGCCGACTCGCCGCCCAATCCCGACCCTGCGCCACAAGGCCTCTTCTTTGTCGCCGCGGCCGGTGGGACTCCGCCTGCTTCGCAGCCGACGTTCGCGCTTGTCAGCAGCGCGGCGCCGCTGCCGTTCCAGGCCTCGACTATGACGAACGACGGGGGCACGTGGCTGAGTGAAACTACTAGTTCCACCACCACCACGCTCGCCAATCCGTCGCAAATCAACGTTTCGGTAAATCCCGAGAACCTCACGCCAGGTGTATACACGGGCGTGGTGCAGGTCGTGATCGGCGAACTGCTGCGATCGGTGAACGTGACCCTCGTTGTGACGCCGGAGAATTCGTCCAATTCCAACTCAGGCGCCAGCCGCCGGCCGACTCCGCGGGCATCCGGTTGCACGCCCACGCAAATCGTCATCACACAAGTTGGAACGGTCAATAATTTCTCGCTGCCAGCGAGTTACCCGACCGAGCTGCAAGTGCAATTGAACGATGATTGCGGTAATCCGATTTCAAACGGCCAGGTGGTGGCGTCATTTTCAAACGGCGATCCAACTTTGAGCTTGCCTCCCGACACGCCGCCGGGTACTTACTCCGCGGTCTGGCAGCCCGGCGTGGTCTCCGCACAGACGGCCATCACCGAAACCGCCACAGCGGCATCGCTACAGCCAGCAACCTCGAAGTTGTTGGGCGGCGTCACAGCGACTGCCAATCCCGCTCCGGAATTAGTGGCCGCTGGAACTCTGAACAATTTGAACCCATTGGTTGGCACGGCTTTGGCGCCGGGGACGATCGCGCAAGTATATGGCTCGAACTTAGCCTCTGGCATCGCCAGCGCGGATACTGTGCCCTTACCTGGATCGCTGAACGGAACCCAAATTCTGATTGGCGGCGTGGTAGCGCCCATCTATTACTTGAGCGCCACGCAGATGGTTGTACAGATTCCAACCGAGTTGCCGGCGGGTCATCAATACTCGGTGATTTCGATCGTGAACAATGCGCTCAGCCTGCCGGACACGCTCAGTCTTGCGCCGACCGATCCTGGGGTCGCTGCCTATGCCGATGGAACCATCATCGCCCAGCACACCGATTTTACGCTGGTTAGCTCAAGCAGTCCGGCGCACCCTGGCGAAGCGCTGATCATGTATCTAGCCGGCATGGGTCCGACCACGTCACCGGTTGCGTCTGGAGCAGCGGCGCCTTCCAATCCGGCCGCTTCCGCGAAAGTGCAGCCGACGGTACAGGTGGGCGGTCAGAACGCCCAGATCTTATACGCAGGTCTGACGCCTGGTGGAGTGGGGCTGTATCAGATCGACTTTGTCGTGCCGGCTTCAGCGAACGCTGGGAATCTGGATGTCGAAGTGACGCAGGGCGGCGTTAACTCGAATATCGCGAAACTTCCGGTCGCGCAGTAAAGGCGACTCGACAGGGCTGGCGCTACTGCAGGGACTTGAGTTTGTTCTCGACACTTTTGCGAACGGAGCGCGGCGGTTTGAGATCGAGTGCCGACTGATATGCCATGCGGGCCTCGGCGGAGTGCTGGCGGGCGGCTTCCAGATCGCCGATGCGCTCGAATAGCGCCGGATCCTGCGAATCCTGCTTGGTCACCTGGCGAAGCTGCTCCAGCGCGCCATCGCGATCGTTGGTCTTGGTGAGCACATCCGCCAGCGCGATACGCGCCGCGACGTACTCGGGCTTGCTTTGGAGAACCTTACGGTATTCTTCCGCGGCCGCCGGGTTGTCGCCTTGCTCAGCCAGCGCTCCTGCCAGGCTGAGTCGCGATGGAAGATAATCCGGCGATTGGCGCAGATTCTCGCGCAAAAGATCGATGGCTTCTTTCTCGCGGCCCTTCTCATCCAACAATAGCAGCGCCAGGTTGTGCCGCGCGGGCAAGAGGCTGGAATTCTTCTGCAAGGCTTGCCGGTATAGCTGCTCGGCTTCGGAGCGCTTGCCCTCGGACGCCTTCAACGTGCCCAGCGCATTGTATGGCTCGGCTGAGTTAGGCGCGAGCATTTCTGCTTTCGTGTATGCGGTCTCGGCGTCCTTGCGGCGATTCAAGCGCTGATAGACCAGGCCGAGATTGTACGGCAAATAGCTGTACTGCGGCGTCAGCCGGATAGCATCCTGATAGGCGCGGATGGCGGACTGATAGTCGCCGGTCTCCACATAGGCCAGCGCCACGTTGTGCAGTGGATAGGACCAGTGCTGCGCGCGGCGGACCGCGTCGCGGAAAGCAGGGATGGCCTTGTCGTACTCTGCCTGCTCCAGGTAGGCAATGCCGAGGGCATTGAATCCGTAAGCGGCGCCCGGGTCGATCCGCACAGATTGCTCCAGCAAGTTTGCCGCCTGCGGAAAGTTCTTATCGAACAAAAGGGCCCGGCCCTGGAAGAAATCCTGCCGTCCTTCCAGGAACAGCGACTCTTCGGTCAGCGTGCGCGCGGCGTCCATATAACGCGCCCCACTCTGAAATTCGTCGCGCGACTGCGGCGACTCGTCGCCGGCCAGGTATCGCAGCAGCACTTTCTGCGCCTTGTCTTCCAGGGCGATCCGGAGCTGGTTCTGCTGCTCTTGATATTGTTCCGGCGAGGCCGTGGATTTCAAGTCGCGTAGCGCCGTGAAGGCGTTATTTGGATCGGTGGGCAGGATCCGTCCTGCCGCGATGGCTGAAGTTAGCCGATCGGTCATGGCCTGATCCGCTTGCGGAGCGGCCACCTGACCCTGCGGCGCGCCGGCCAAGTAGAGGGGCCCGCCATGGCGCGAGTCCATGAGTACACGCCAATGGGCGCCGTCGAAATTCTGCGCAATTTGGATACCTGGCTTCTTGGTGTCCGACAGCCGCATCATGTTATCGTACGTGCCGAACTCGCGCGGATGCTGTTTGTTTCCGGTCGCCATCGGCACCTGTTCGCTGACGTACTTGATCAATTCGTCGGCGTCCACCACGCCGTCCTTGTTCGCGTCGGCCGCGCCCTGCAACCCCTTGATGACGTAGTAGCTGAAGACGCCATGCCCTCCGCCAAACTCAGGCCCTTCCAGCGAAACCTCGCGCGGGCGGCTGGCCAGGAGTCCAAACAGATCGCCTTGGATATCGCCCAGTTGCTGGACGTTGGAACTGACCGTTGTGTTGTGAATCGTCCCGACAGTCCCAGCCTTGCAGACATCCACGAACAGCAGCACACGGCCCACTTTGGTGAGCTGCTCTTCAAATAGAGATTGCAGCTCGTCCACGGCGAGGGCGGTACTTGTCAGGTCCTGAGGATCGGAGTCGTAGGTGAGAATAAATGCATTCTTGCTGCCCGGGGTTTCCACGGTGCCATGTCCAGCGATGGTGATCAACACGGTATCGTTCTTGCCGGCGCGCCGCTTCAAAAAATCCTGGAAACCATTGCGGATGGCCGCAGTGGTGGCTTTTTCATCGGTTAACAGCAGAATGTTGGCGCTGGGTATGCCGCCGCCAAGCGGGCTCTCCAGGAGCTTGCCAAACACGTCCGCGTCCGCGTCGGCGAACTGCAGCGCCAACTCCGGTTTTGCATATTTGGAGATGCCTATCAGCAGGGCATAGGTCTGGCCGCCGGTTTGAGCGGTAGCGGTGGCGGAAGCTGCCTGGTCGGCGAGCGATTGTGCCAGCTCGAACACTTTGCTCTTGATCCAAACCGCGTCCGGCCACAGCTGGCGCAGTTTGTCGTACATCTCCAAGGCATTGGCGTTGAGCTTGTGATTCTCAAAAATAGTGGCCTCGGTAACTAGCGCCGCCTGATCCTTGGGGTCCGTCGCAAGCACTGCGTCGTACGGTGCGATTTCAGCTTTCACGTCGGCGGCGAGTTTGTCATGTGGCGTTGGCGGAACGTCGGGCTTGTCCAGCCCGCGCGTCATGCTGACGCCGTAGTGCTGCTGGCTGGCGGCGGCCACGCGCAAAGTCTGGGGCAGGGTACAGGCGCGCGCCGGCTGCTCGGAAATTTTGCCGGTTTTTACCTTGGGCGCCTTGGTATCCAGGCGGACCTCTCCGGAAGGCGTCAATGTGTCCAGGACTTTGCCGGGACAAAAAAGAAAGGACGCCGGGCCGCCTTCGGTCTTCAGACCGTCACCTGAAAAAAGCAGATCGCCCGCGCGGGCATCGAGCGGCGTTTCCGTGTCGGCCCGCAGAAGCTTGCTACCGGTAGCCGAGAGGATCAGGCCAACCGGCTCTTCCTTGGTCTCCGCGGCTGTTAGTGAGAGCGGTAATAGAAGAATCAGAACGGCCGGAAGCTTATACATGAACCGCAAAACGCAGGCCTGGGATCGAGTTTCATGTTAACACAACGCGCTGGTGACGCACGCACGCCCGCACGCAGAAGCGCGTGCGCCACTACTGCGCGAGCTGATGGATGCTGAACGCGGCGTTCACAGACTTTTCCTTGCTCCAGTCGTGATACGCGTGACACTCGAAGCAGCGGGCTTCGGCAGAATCCCTGCCGGAGTGATGGCACTGGCGGCAGGATTCGATGCCCGGTATCAGAATATCGGAGGTCTCCTTGCTCGATGTCGCCTTCGCGTGGCAGGAGACACATTCGACCATTTGATGCGCTTGGTGATCGAAGTTCGCGTGCGGCAGCCAGCGCGTGGTAATCGCCGCTTTCGCGATTACCGGCAACGCATCACCGCCATTGGGATAGGACAGCGAGTGGCACTCCTTGCAGGCCTTCCGCCATAGCAGAAGCTGCGAGTCGGCCAGCCGTTGCTGGACCCACTCCTGTGCGTTACGCGCCGGAGGCTGCGGGGGACGGCTGGGCAGGCGCTTGTCCGGCTCGTCGACCAGCGGAATCTCGCGCGGATGCGCGGCGATGTAGGCGGTGAGCTTTGCCACCACGAAATCGTAAACGACTTTGGGATCCTTGTGCGGCACCGACTCGCTGAAGCGCCGGTCGAATTGCAGGGTGTGACAGGCCGAGCAGTGCTCCTCATAGTCGACAGGCGCCATGTATTCCTTGCTCGATGGACTGGGATTAAACGACGCCGGTTGAACGAGCGCCGCATCGGGTGTGCCGAACGGCCAGGACTGGTTGACTTCCGATGTGCGGTGGCAATCGGCGCATTTCAATTGAGCCGGGCCGTTCGGACCGCGTATGGGCCCCTTCGGATCCAGATGCACCTGATGATTGAACTTGATGGTTCCGGGATCCATGCGGCCCGCGCGCAAGGCGGCAAATTCGGGATGCGAACGATCGAAGCCGGTGATGCCAGTCTCGAACTTGGGCGGAGCGTTCTTGTCGCTGGCCGCCAGATTGGCGTGGCATTGGCTACAGGCCTGGTCGCTGGTGCTCGCCATGCGAAACACCCCCTTGTGCTCGACGTGGCAATTGGAGCACGACGGAGTGGAGGTTTGAGCCGTGTTATGAATTGGGCCGTCGTGACAGGCCAGACACGCCTGGTCCGTCGCGGTTTGCTGAAAGCCGGCCTGAGAGACGTGGCAGGCGGCGCACTTTTGTCCGATTAGCTTGTGAGAGTGCGAAACGCGACCCGCATTGTAAGGTTTCGGGCTTCCGGCCACCGCGTACCAACCCAGCCAGAGGAGACCGATGGCGACGAACACCGCCGAAAGAATACGGCGCCAGCGTGGGATGCCACGCAGCTTCTTGAAGTAGTTGAGATTGATGCGCTGGGCCAGCTTTTTGGTCGTGCGTGTTCGTCCCGCCATGGTTCCTCGCTAGTATCTCAGGGCCATTACTGCGTGTACGCCGCCCAAGACGAGCAGAGCGATCGAAAGTGGCACATGCACCAGGAGCCAGGCGTGCAGCCATCGGTAAATGCGAATCTGCCGGCTCAGTTGTTGTTCCTCATCGCAAATATTTTCGAGGTCGTCCAGGACGCCGTGCACCGGGACGGCTAGCAGTCTGCGGAGGGACTGAAACACCTCGGCGGAGCGCCTCGGGTCGGCCAGGGCGGCATGCGGAGCCTCGGGATCGGTAAGGTACGGCCGCACTTTGTGCAGGTAGACCTCCCGGAATCGCATGCGGTCCGCGTGTTCGACTTCAACCAAAGTGACAACGCCAGCGTCAGGTTGCTCGACTTCGTCCGTTTCAGGCTGTTTTTGTCCCTCCAGCGGGCCGCAAACACTGGCCACCAGCTTGTCGGCTTCCTCGCGGAGCTGTGCGCGGACGTGCGGAATTTCTTCGTAGATGGTCTCCATGGGGACGCGCTGGGTCATTATATTGGGCACGAAGTGCTGGAGCAAAGCGCCAATCCATCCGCTGGCGATTACGATGAAGAACAGGGTCATTAACACAGCCGTCAAAGGGCCGCGAAAAGCGAAGCCTCCATGGAACAGGATCAGCAGCAAGCTGAGCGTGCCGAACCACAGGTGCCCGCGCATCCATGTTTGGGCGCGGCCGATTCGCCAAGTGGGGACTTTCTTGCGTGTGCCCAGCAGTCCGGCGTAGAGCATCATTGCATAACCCGCGATCCCGAAAGTGAGACCCAGCGCGCTGCCGCCTCGGGGCCCGGAAGGCGATTCCACGGCGTAGACAATATATAGGATGGTGCTGGCCAGCGCCAACACGATCGTGACGGTCACCCAACTGCGATGAGTTTTATCTATATGCATAAAACCCTAGCTTCACGAAATCCTCCTGGATTCAGTTTCCAGCGGCGTGCCCAGCCAGCGGAAAAATTCATTGGGCTCCACGCGATGCGCCGCGTCGTGCGGGCAGGCGTACACGCAGGTGGGTTCGGCGTGCTCGGTACACAGATCGCAGGAAGCGGCTTTTTTCTTCACCATCGCGATCTGGTGCCCGGGACTCGTCGGATCGTTTTCCATGACGTTGAACGGATGCAGGGTGATGTTGCCGTACGGGCAATTCTTGGCGCACAAGCCGCAGCCGATGCACCAGTTCTCGATGATCACTTCCAACGAATTACGGCGGCGGATGGAGCCCACCGGACAGCCCACCATGCACAACGGATCGCGGCAATGACGGCAGGACGTGGCCACCAGATAGTGGTCGAAACGCTGGCCCTCGCGGATCAGGCGGGTGACTCCATCGTGAGCATCCGCGCACGCGCGGACGCAGGCATCGCAGCGCGTACAGCGCTCCAGGTCCAGGACCAGCAGGCTTTGCGCTTCCATCAGCCCCTGCGCGAGGAACGCGTCCAAAGGCATACTGGTAGCGGTTTCCAGGCGCTGGCGATTTTGTTCCTGGCGCTCGTAGGCCAGCTTCTCCAGGCTCTGGCGAACTTCCGGGAACCGGCTCACCATCTGATGGAACTCTTCGGCGTGGATGCGGACCACCTCGACATGGTCGAGCGCGGTGCAAGTGGCCGTGCGCCGGCCCTCGCCTAAGAGCCCGATTTCGCCGAAGTAGCCGCCGCGACCGAGATAAGCCAGCACCAGGTCGCCGCCTGGATGCGGCTCGGAAACTTTCACGAACCCCAGGCGAACCAGATAGAAGGCGTCGGCAATGTCACCCTGGTGGCAAATCACTTCGCCCTTGGTGTAGCGGACCAGTTCCACTTTGTCGCGGAGCAGGTCGATAAAATCCTGCGTGAGCGAGGCGAACATCGGGACGCTGCGCAGATGATCGTCCAGTGCGCGTTTGCGATAGTTGGCGTCCAGTTGGGCTTTGAGCGTTTTGTTGCGCTGGATGATGTCGAGCACGTTGCGCAGCATTTCGAGCATGACGCAATCGGTGGCCGCGCGGACCGTGGCGGAGCGTGGATACAAGCTCATGCACGTCATTTCGCCGAACAAATCGCCGGGGTTCAGCATTGCGATGGGACTGTCGTAGGGCAGATCGACGGAAGCGTCGATGGGAATGGTGCGGCGTGTTCCTTCTTCTTCGCGCCGCTCTTGCTGGCGGCCCACCAACCGGCTGGTCAGTTTGCTGAAAAAGCCGTGGGCGCCCCCCTGAGTTTTGACGTGAGCCAGCGGAGTGTCGATATAAACGTGCGCCTGTCCTTCCATGATGTAGAAAGCGGTTGAGCCATACTCGCCTTCGCGGCAAATGATCTCGCCCTTTTTGAAATGGCGCCGAACCACGGCGTTCTTGTTGAGTTCGAGAAAGGTTCCGGAAACTTTTTTGAAATAGTCGAGCTGCTTTAGCTCATCCACGTGGACGGGCTCGCCCGGCAGCACTGTTTTGACCACGCTCTTATTGGTGAGAGCGCCGGTGGGACAGGAAACCATACACTCGCCGCACGAGACGCAGGAGGAATTTCCCATAGGCAGGTTGTAGTCGAACGCGATGCCGGCCATGAAGCCCTTGCCGCGCCGGCCCAGCACGTTGTTCGCGCGGATCTCGTCGCAGCCGCGGATGCAGCGATCGCACAGGATGCAGGCCTCATGATCCACCGCAATTACTAGGGACGAGTTGTCCTGCCCGCGAGGCGAAATGCGGCGAGCATACCGCGGCTGGGTCACGCCTTCTATGCGGGCCATGGTCTCAAGCTCGCAATCGTGGGATTGACGCTGGCGCGCGCAGGGGCTGGGATGATCCGCCATGAGCAATTCCACCAAAGTGCGGCGGGCGCGTTTCACCCTGTCGCTATTGGTGGAGACGACCATGTTATTTTCGGCCGGACGTACACAGGAAGCGCCCAGCACGCGCGCCTTCTCTATGTCCACCACGCACACGCGGCAAACACCCACCGGCGTTTCGTTCTGCTGATGGCACAGCGTAGGAATCGGAATTCCATGCATGCGCGCGGCGTCAAACACCGTAGTCCCCAGCGGGACCGTGATGGGCATGCCGTCAATGGTCAGTTGGACTTGGTCGCTCATGAAATTCCTTCAGTTCCTTTGTTCACAGAAGCGGCTCCCGCATCGGGCACACGCCCTCCGGGCAACGATGGTCGTAAATATGCGCGTCGATCTCAGGGCGGAAGTGCTCGAACACGGAGCTTAGAGGAGCATGGGCGAACTGTCCGAGGCCGCAGATAGAGGCAAGCTTCAACGCCTCGGTCAATTCCTCGATTAGGACCAAGTCGGCGGCAGATCCCTTGCCGTGCGTCCATCCAGTCAGGATATCCACCATCTTTTGGGTTCCCATGCGGCAGGGAACGCATTTCCCGCAGGATTCATTGCGGAAGAACCGCACTGCGTTCAGCGCCATGTCCAGCATGCAGCGGCCTTCGGCGCAGATCACAATAGCGCCGGAACCGAGCATGGACCCGATGGCCGCCAGAGACTTGAAATCCAGACGGACGTCGGCCGCTGAGGCGGGCAAATAACCCGACGACGGTCCCGAAGGCGCGAAGGCCTTCAACTTCCTGCCCCCGATGATTCCGCCGGCCAGATTGAAGATCACTTCCGACATCGGCAGGCCCATCGGAATCTCAAAGACGCCGGGATTTCGAACGTCGCCGCTGATGCCGACGAACTTCAACCCCGCCGCGCCGCCTAGTCCTTGCGCTTTGTACCAATCGATACCATTGACCAGAATCTGCGGGACGTTGGCGAATGTTTCAACATTGTTAAGAGCAGTCGGCTTGTTAAAGACGCCGTGGGTCACCGGAAAGGGCGGCTTGTTGCGCGGCTCGGCGCGCTTGCCTTCAATCGCCTCGATGAGTGCGCTTTCTTCACCGCATATGTAGCCGCCGGGGCTGATGAACAGCTCCAGGTCAAAGGACAGATCCGTTCCGAGCAGGTTGTTGCCCAGAAGTCCAGCGTGGTAGCAGCGCTCAATTTCCTCGCGCAGTATTTCTTCAGGGCCCTCGTACTCATGGCGCAGGTATAAAATTCCTTTTTGCGCGCCCGTCACCAGGCCGGCGAGAATCATGCCTTCGATCACCAGGTTCGGCAGATACTGCAGGATGAAGCGGTCTTTAATGGTACCGGGCTCGCTCTCGTCGGCATTACAGACGACGTATTTTTCATGGCCCGCGGCGTTGCGCACGGCTTCCCATTTAATCCCGGTGGGGAATCCCGCGCCGCCCATTCCGCTAAGACCGCTCGCTTTCAATTGGGCGATCACGCCGGTCCAGTCGCGCGTCGCGACCGCGCTTTTCAGCGCGCCGTACGGCTCGGAGTTGCGATAAGGATTGGATGCCAGCTCTCCTCCAGCAGCTTCCAGAGGCACGTGCGGCAGTGTGCTTCCGCCCAGCGCGGTGAGCACCAGAGCTTCAGCTTGCGCGGGTGTCACGCCGCGATAAATATGATCGTTGATCGAAACGGCCGGGGCGCCGTCACACTGGCCCAGGCAGGACACCTCGCCGATTTTGAGATCCGTTTCGTTCATGCCTTGAAAACGTTGGATGAGACCGGTCTTCAGATTGTCGGCCCCGCACAGATGGCAGGACATGTCCGTGCAGACTCTAAAGGTAACCTTGGGCGGAGGCGACAGATGGAAGTGAGGAAAGAAATCGGCCACGCCATGAATGCGAAACAGCGGAAGCTCGGTGCGCTTGGACAGCGCCTCCAGTTGCTCGCCTGGCAGGTAGCCGTACTGGCTTTGGATGGCTCGAAGGTCGTCGAAAATCAACAGTGCCTCTTTGGTGCCTCTTTTGGAATACGAGGTTTTATTATAGGCGAAGTCAGGAGCTCTTTCCACAGTGCAGCGAAATTTATAGTGCCGCCGGAATCGAACTTCTGGTACTCTAGCAAATACGCAAGCCATGAGACGCCACTTTTGGTTGGTACTTTTAGCGGGCTGTTTGCTGGGTGCTGATACCCCCGAACCGTCCAAATACACTGGACCTGGCTCATGCAGTTCTCCGGCCTGCCACGGCGGTGTTCAGGAGCGCACTGAAACCACGGTGCGGCAAAACGAATACAGCACGTGGGTGGTGCGGGACAAGCATGCGCATGCTTTCACGAATCTCACCAATCCGGTAGGGACGCGGATCGCCAAGATCATGGGATTGCCGAGCCCCGATACGGCGCCGCGCTGTCTGGCGTGCCACGCCCTGGACGTGCCGGTGGATCAGCGGGCGCGCACCTTCGATCTCACCGACGGCGTAGGCTGCGAAAATTGTCACGGACCGGCTTCGGCATGGCTGGGGCCCCACACCACCCGCGGCTGGAATTACGACAAGTCGCTGGAACTCGGGATGTATAACACGCGCGACCTGGTGAAGCGGACTGAGAAATGCCTGACTTGCCACCTCGGCACTCCCGAAAAGAGCGTGGATCACGAACTGATCGCCGCCGGCCATCCGGATCTCTATTTCGAACTGGATTCGTTCATGTCGGTGATGCCGCCGCATTGGAAGGAAGTGGATAAGGACCCCTGGTTCGGCGTGAAGGCCATGGCAGTGGGGCAAGCCGTGCAGTTGCGCGAGCAGCTCAAGCGCGTGGCGCGCGAATCCCAGGGTGGAATCTGGCCGGAATACTCTGAGCTGGATTGCTTCGCTTGCCATCACAATCTGGTTGCGGCCAAGGATAGCTGGCGGCAGGAGCGAGGCTACCCCGGCCGGCGTCCCGGCAATCCGCCGTTTAATCTGTCGCGCTACGTAGTTTTCCATCACGTGCTCCAGGACGTCGATCCCGGCGCGGTCCGGGACCTGGAGACTGGAATCAATCAGGTGTATGTGGGCGTGACGGCGCTGAACTCCGACCGCCCCAAGACTGCCTCCGAGGCTACCAGCACCGCCGCGCTGGCGGATCGCCTGGCCGCGCGAATGAATACCATACCGTTCGATCCGGCCATGTCGCTGCGTTTGATGAAGAGCATCGCCGCCGATGGCGCCGGAATCGCGGAGCAAGGCGAGCGCTCCGCCGAGCAGGCGACCATGGCGCTCGATTCGCTGTTTATCGCTTACACCCAGAACGAGAAGCTGGGCAACGATGCACAGATTCGGGCGGGAATTAACGCGCTGTTCCAGCAAGTGGAAGATCCGTCGATGTTCAACGGATTTACCTTCGCCGCCGCGATGAAGAACTTGAGCGGGTTGCTGCCATAAACCGAGCCATGCCGTCCGCCCGAACCATATTAGCCTTGGCTCTGGCCGCTGCGCTGTTTCTTTGTGCCATCGGATCCAGCGCGTTCCAGCCGCCCAGCCATCCTCCGGTGCACCCGCATCCGGCTCCGAGTCCCGCTCCGCTGCGCGATCCGGTGGTGTTGACAGCCGACGACGTGGCCAATGTCGTGAAGAAAACCGTCGCCTCCGTGAATTCCGACGCAATGGTAATCGCGGTGACAGACCGGCAGGGCGACATCCTGGCGGTGTATAAAGAGCCGAACGCGCCCGCCAAGTCGCTTGCCAATTTCGGAGTGCCGGAGGACACGCCGGAGGTCGCGGTGGCGCTGGCGCGGACTACTTCTTTCTTCAGCAACGATCAGGCGCCGCTTTCCTCGCGGACCGTGCGCTTTATCAGCGGCATACATTTTCCACCCGGAATCAATCTGACATCCAACGCCCCGCTCTACGGCATCGAGAACACCAATCGTGGTTGCTCGTTCAATGCCGAGTACATCCTGGGGCAGGAGTTTCCGGCCGCGACGACCATCGATGGCTCCTCGCCCGGCCTGGGCATTTTGACTGGAAAAGCGAATGTCTACGATAGCGTCCCCTCAGCGGTGAATCCGGGGGGAGTGCCGCTTTTCAAACAAGGCGTGATGGTAGGTGGAGTTGGCGTCGCTGGCGTTCCGCCGGATGTCGCTGAATTTGCGGCGTTTACGGGAGGGAGTACGGCGGGTTTTGGAGCGCATCCCGCGGCTCCGGGCGTGGTCATCATTAATGGCATCGCGCTGCCGTACGTCGATCAAACGACCATGCCGCCCGGATACAGTTCGGGCTCGGCGGAGATCAACCCCAACGATTATCTGATCCCGCCCAAGTCCAGTCCAAACGCTCCGCCCGAAGGTTATTTGGTTGCGGCACGCGCGGGACCCCTGGGCGGTCTGAGCAAGGACGAAGTGGCGAGCATCATCGCAAACGCGGTGGCCACGGCCGAGATTACACGTGCGGTCATTCGATTGCCGATCGGAGCTCGCGCTCGCATGGCGATTTCGGTCGCGGATCTGGACGGCTCGATTATCGCGCTGTACCGCATGCCGGATGCCACCGTGTTCAGCCTTGACGTAGCGGTGGGCAAAGCGCGCAACGTGATTTTCTTTAGCGGGCCCCATCGCACGGCCAACGATTTGCCGGGTGTGCCGATGGGCACCGCGGTAACCAATCGAACCATCGGCTTCGGCGGGCAGCCGATTTATCCGCCGGGCATCGACGGTACCAGTCCCGGTCCGTTTTTCCAGCTTTATGTATATGACACGGCGCATCCGTGTACGCAGGGCTCAGACAAGTCGAACCCGCAATATCAAGACGGCATCGTGTTTTTCCCCGGCTCTCTTCCGCTGTATAAAAACGGCGTGATGGTGGGCGGCCTGGGCGTGAGCGGTGATGGCGTGGACCAAGACGATTACGTGACCTATGGTGGCGCCGCGGGGTTCTACGCGCCCGCCAATATTCAAGCCGATCAGATCATCGATCAGGACGTGCGGCTGCCGTACCAGAAGTTCCCGCGCAATCCGACGGATTGACGGTGCCGAGCGCGGGTTGTTGTACAAAGGATCTTGTGCTAATTTCAGCGGCGCAACTCGGTCGAGTGCTAGGGGCATGCCTGTTGCTGGCTTTTGTTCCCGTTGCGGGCGCCGCCGGGGGACTCGCTCAGGTTCAACGCATTCCACGGCAAACATCGCCGACCGTGGCCGCAGTGCAGGGTATCGTCTCCACAGAACAAGGTCTCGGGCTGGGCGGGGTTACGATCGTGTTGCAGAGCTCGACCACCAGCCCCGGTGTCTCGGCTATTACCGCGGGCGATGGTTCATTCCGCTTCTTGAATCTCGCGCCGGGCCGCTATCAAGTGACAGCGTCCCTCGATGGCTTCCTGCCGTTCACGCAAGGCGACATTAATCTGGCCGCCGGTGACGTGTTCCCGCTGCAGTTCGCGATGAAGGCGGTTGCAACGGGCACCGAGGGCCTGCGCGAACTCCCGCGCCTTCCGGGGCTCGGCCCCAAGCCTCCGGCTGCGCCGCGGGAACTCGCCGTATCTTCTCCCTATCGTAATCTGCCCTCCATGCCTCCGCCCTTGAACGAGAGCGAGGCGAAACCGCGCTTGCCGCTGCCCACCGACGAGGAGGCTTTCAATGCCGTTCCCAATCGTTGGAACTTTCCTTACCCCGATTACCATCGCTATCCCAACTTCGAAGTTCCTTATGTCAAAGGGCACTGGTACGATCCATACAACCTCAATAAGCTCAAAGGCGATAAGCCGATTATCGGAAACCAGACTTTTTTCGATTTCACCTTCACCAGCGACACGTTCACCGACGGCCGCCGTTTGCCGCTTGCCACCGGCCCCAGCTCGGCCAGTCCCGGCGAGTACGCGTTCTTTCAGCGCTTCGGCCAATTCGCGTTGAGCCAGAATCTTACGTTTTCCTTCGATCTGTTCCACGGCGATACTTCTTTCCGGCCGGCCGACTGGCGCATCCAGATCACGCCGGAAGTGAATGTCAATTATTTCAAGGTGCAGGAAACCGGCGTGGTCAACTTCGATGTTCGCGATGGCACTACGAGGTTGGATTCGCACCTCGGTTTGCAGGAAGGCTTCGCCGAAGTGAAGCTGAAAGATCTGAGCAATCAGTACGACTTCATCTCCCTGCGCGTCGGCATTCAGAGTTTCACCAGCGATTTCCGTGGCTTCATCTTCTCCGATCAGGAGCCCGGCGCGCGGCTGTTCGGCACCTTAGACTCCAACCGCTATCAGTTCAATTTGGCGTATTTCGCCATGCTGGAAAAGGACACCAACAGCGGCCTAAACAGCATGTCGTACCGCAACCAGCAGGTGATGATAGCCAATATCTATCGTCAGGATTTCATTGTTCCCGGTTATACTATTCAGGCAAGTTTTCATTTCGACAAGGACGATCCATCCTTTGAGTACGACACCAATGGTTTTCTGGTGCGCCCGGCCCCTATCGGCCTGGTGGTGCCGCACGCAATTCGTTCTTACTACTACGGACTTGCCGGTGACGGGCATTTCGGGAAGTACAATATCGACCACGCGTTCTATCAAGTGCTCGGCCATGACAGTTTCAACGAAATCGCTGGACGCCGTACGGACATCAATGCGCAGATGGCCGCGGTGGAGCTGTCGCTCGATAAAGACTGGCTGCGCTACCGGCTCTCGTTTTTCTACTCGTCCGGCGACAAAAACCCGAGGGATGGAAGCGCGCGCGGCTTCGATAGCATCTTCGACAATACGAATTTTGCCGGCGGCTTTTTCAGCCTTTGGGATCGCGAAGGCATACCGCTTAGCGGCACGGGCGTCAGCCTGGTCACTCCCGGCAGCCTGGTACCGGACCTGCGCACCAGCAAAACGGAAGGGCAGGCCAATTACGTCAACCCCGGTTTGTTCCTCTACAATGCGGGGGTCGATATCGACCTTACGCCCAAGTTGCGCTTGTTCCTCAACGAAAACTTGCTGTTCTTCGCCCGTACCGACCCGCTTGAGCTGCTGCTTTTCCAATCCAACATTCATACCGGGATTGGAGCCGATTCCGGCATCGGCCTTACTTATCGCCCGCCACTTTCGGAAAACATCGTCCTCACCGGTGGTGTGGACGCGCTGGCGCCCTTCCAGGGACTGCGCGATATCTCAACCGGTCGAACTTTGCTCGCGGTCTTTGCAAATGTCCGATTCCGATTCTAAATATCAATGACTACTCGTAGCGTGACAATTGGTTTTGGGGTGAGCGGGGCTTGCGCGCTGCTTTGCGCGCTGTTGTTGGGACAGCAGGCCGGCCCGACGCCCGTGCCAGACGGTTCCCGGCTGGGCCAGCCGCAACAAGAAGCCGATCGCAAAAGTGTGGGCTGTGTGGCGTGTCACGGACAGACCGATTCCGCGTCGATGCACACCACCGGAACAGTTCGGCTGGGCTGCGTCGACTGTCACGGGGGCAATGCCGAAATACTTCCGCCGCAGGGGGCTCAAAAAGACTCCGCCGGGTACAATGACGCCAAGAAGAAAGCCCATCCCAAGCCCAGCATCCCGGAGCTATGGCGCAGTTCCGCCAACCCGGTTCGTCCTTACACCGAGTGGCTCAAGGAAACCAAAGAGTACATTCAGTTCGTCAATCCGGGCGATCTCCGCGTAGCCGAACAGACCTGCGGCTCAGCCGGCTGTCATGCCAAGGAAGTGTACGCGGTTCGCACCAGCATGATGACCACAGGCGCCATGCTGTGGGGAGCTGCGCTCTACAACAACGGCGGTTATCCCTACAAAGACCCCCACTTCGGCGAAAGTTATTCGCCGGACGGCGTGGCGCAACGCATAAACGCGTATCCGCCGCCTTCGCAAGATCTCACTCGCACCAAGGGCGAGCTGCCACACCTGGATCCCCTGCAGCGTTGGGAAGTATCGCAACCCGGCAATATCCTGCGCGTTTTCGAAAAGGGCGGGGGAGAGCGATCCGAAACCGGTATCCCCAATACCGAGGAAGATCCGGGACACCCGGACGTGAAGTTGAGCGAGCGCGGTCTGGGAACCGAGCTACGCACCGATCCGGTGTTTCTCGGTTTGCAGAAGACGCGCCTGCTGGATCCGGTTCTCTCGCTGCCCGGCACCAACGATCATCCGGGCGATTATCGCAATAGCGGCTGCACGGCTTGCCACGTCATTTACGCCAACGATCGCTCTCCGATTCACTCCGGGCCGTTTGCCAGCTACGGCAATCAAGGGCACAGCGCCACAGTGGATCCAACCATTCCGCACAACGAGTCCGGCCATCCCATCAAGCACGAATTCACGCGCTCCATTCCGACCAGCCAGTGCATCGTGTGCCACATCCATCCCGGGACCAACATGGTGTCGACGTATCTTGGTTACATCTGGTGGGACAACGAAACCGACGGCGAGCACATGTACCCGAAGGAGCAGCACAATCCCTCGGACGAAGAGCGCTTCAAATCGTGGCTCGCAAATCCGGAGAGCGCCGCGGCGCGTGGCCTGTGGAAGGACCTTTCGTTTCTCGAGAAAGTGGGCAGTCCTGAGTTCAACCAGCAGTTGAAGCATACGCAGTTTGCCGATTTCCATGGCCATGGCTGGGTGTTTCGCGCTGTGTACAAACGCGATCGTAAGGGCAACCTGCTGGATCCCGAAAGTCACATCGTTCCCCCGGACGACAAGGACAAGTTCAAAAAATCGGTCCAGCTTCGGGACATCCATCTTGATAAAGGGATGCACTGCATCGATTGCCACTTCGCGCAGGACAACCATGGCGACGGTCATCTGTATGGCGAGACGCGCAACGCGGTGGAGGTGGATTGCGTCGATTGCCACGGCGCCATATCGCACAAAGCGACACTGAGAACGTCGGCCGCGGCCGCGCCCGCGGGCGGCACCGATATTTCGCTGCTCCGCACTCCCTGGGGCCGCCGGCGCTTCTATTACCAAGACGGCAAGCTTTACCAGCGCTCCATGGTGGATAAGGATCGCGAACCGTGGGAAGTGGTGCAGGTGGTGGACACAATCACGCCCGGCAATCCGCACTACAACGAGAAGTCGCGTCTGGCCAAGACCATTCAGAAAGACGGGAGCACATGGGGCAGCGTGCCCGGGGACGAATCCACGCTCGCTCATTCCAACGAGCGCATGACCTGCTACGCGTGCCACACGTCATGGACCACCAGTTGCTTCGGCTGCCATCTTCCGATGAGCGCCAACCGCAAGCTTCCGATGCTGCACAACGAAGGACTGACCACGCGCAACTACACCGCCTACAATTTCGAGGTCCTGCGCGATGATATTTACATGCTGGGCGTCGACGGCACGGTGACCAAGCATCGCATCGCGCCCACGCGCTCCACCTGCGCAGTGGTCGTCAGCTCGCAGAACGCCAATCGCGACTGGATCTACTACATGCAGCAGACGATTTCGTCAGAAGGCTTCAGCGGCTTCGGGTTCAGCACGTACTATCCACATACCGTCCGCGCCACCGAGACGAAAACGTGCACAGATTGTCACGTCTCGCGCGAGGGCGACAACAACGCCTGGATGGCGCAGCTCCTGATGCAAGGCACCAACCTGGTCAATTTCATGGGCCGCTACGTTTACGTAGCTGAAGGCTCCAAGGGCTTCGAGGCCGTGACAGTGGCCGAGCATGACGATCCGCCGGCCGTGTTCGGGAGCGATCTGCAGAAGCTGGTCTATTCCAAAGATTACGAAGAGGTGGAAGAGCATCACGGGGAGATCCACGAAGGCGACCATCACGCGGGCAATGTCCTGGATGTCCAGTTACGCGGCGAATATCTCTATGCCGCCTTGGGCAAGGACGGATTCCGCGTATACGATGTCGCGAACATCGACAACAAGGATTTCTCGGAGAAGATGACGAGCGCGCCGGTTTCGCCTTTGGGGCAGCGCCTCTATGTAAAGACCAAGAACGCCATGGCGATCGCCTCGCCATCCACGCTGGCTGTAGATCCGCTGCGGACGCGTATTCCGGCTAACGAAGAGCAGCCCATCGCGCTGATGTACGGTTTCCTGTACGTAGCCGATGCCGAAGAAGGCCTGGTGGTAATTGGCGATCCCAATCTGAAGCACAAAGCTCCGGGCGTTCTCACGCTGCTGGACGGTAATCCGTCGAACAATTTCCTGAAACGCGCCACGACCTTTAATCCCAATAATGTTTTGAAAGGCGCTCGCCGCATCACCATCGCTGGCACCTACGCTTACATTTTGTGCGATCGCGGTTTGGTGGTGGTGAACATCGCAAATCCGCTGGAGCCCAAAGTGGAGTCTGAAATCGGAGCGCCCGACATTGTGGAGGGGCAAGGCGTCGCCGTCCAATTCCGCTACGCTTTCGTGGTAGACAAGCAGGGACTCAAGGTTTTGGATGTCACATCGCTCGCGCATCCGCGAGTGGTGCAAGGCGCGACCGTCCCCCTGGCAGACGCTCGCAATATCTACATCGCCCGAACTTACGCCTACATCGCGGGCGGGAAGCAGGGTTTAGTGATCGTGGATGTGGAGCGGCCCGAGCATCCGGCGATCGACCAGGTTTTCACGGCGCAGGGTGCCCTCAATGACACGCGCGACGTTAAACTCGGCATGACTGCCGCTAGCGCCTTTGCTTACATCGCCGACGGCCAGAACGGCATGCGCATCGTGCAGATCTTCGCTCCCAACGACACCCCTAATTACCTCGGCTTCAGCCCGAAGCCCTCGCCCAAGCTCATCGCGACCTATCACACACACGGCCCGGCGTTGATCGTGTCGAAAGGCATCGATCGCGACCGCGCTGTGGATGAAGACGGCAATCAGCTCTCGGTGTTCAACCGCCGCGGCTCCCGGCCCTTCAATCGCGAAGAAGCCCAGCGACTGTACATGAAGAACGGGCAGCTCTTCACCGTAACGAATGCTCCGCCCGGCCCCGCGGTGGAATCGGATCCGCGCCGGCAGGCCACCTCACGATCAGACGCTTCGCCTAGGCCGGGTACACCAAAGTAGCCACCAGACCAGAAATAGCTGCAAGGGAAGGCGCCCCCATCTAAGCGCAGGTGCGATAGAGCCCGCGCCGGCATCGATTGGATTTGTGGCCATATAGACGTTGGCCGGAAAAACTGCGATTAACAGCGCCACCAGTCCCCAGGCGGCCATCCGGCGCGTCCGGGGGACAAGCAGCCCCAGACCACCCAGAATTTCGAAACCGCCGCTCAGCCGCACCATCGCGACATGCCACGGAATGTAGGGAGGCATGATCTTCAGGTAGGGGCCGGGCTTAATGAAATGCAGCGTGCCTGCGACAACGTAGAAAACGGCGGCGAGGATCCAGCCGATCGTCTGCGAGCGCTTACTTAGTCTCGATGTGATGTAAATCCTTCTCGTTCTCAGTGCAAAAGGATTCCAGCAGATCGCTGTCCGCTTGCAGGCGCTGCTTTAGTTGGATAGTGAACGGCCTGGTGTAGGTTTTGGGATCGTCTATTGTCAGTTGTACTTCCATATGGCCGAAGTCCACGCGATGAAATCGCTCGGTCAGGTGCAGCGCCTCGCTATGCGTGTGCCCACGCGCATCCAGCCAGCCCCGGTCGTTGAAACCGGCCGAGTCGACCACCAGCGAATCGCCGTCCCATCTGCCGACCGAGTACCCCAGCCATGACGGTTGCGGATCGTCGGGCAGCTTACGGCCGTCCATATACACCTGGCGGAAGGTTGTGTCTCTCTCATAAAGCATTACCGTCAGTCCGGGCGTTTGAACGATCTTGTAGGGGGCGGGCGCCATTTCCACGAGCGGCATACCTTCCGGAAGACAGTGCGAAAGAGGAGATTCGTTACTGAAGGCCTTCGCGCGTTCGAGGAATCGAGCGGCTGCGGCCGTCCGGAGGGGCGCCTCTTCGGGTTTGAAATCGGACAGGATATTGATAAAGTACTGCGAGAGAGGCTCTTCACCCGCGCCGTTTGTGGCTCCTGGAATCAGGCGTTCCAGCGTCGCCGGTGGGGCGCTGTCGGTCTGCCAGAGCCCGGAGAGGTTGGGTCTTCCATCGGCTGCGCGGGGTGTCTTAGCGGAGAGGTTCGGCTTGCCGTCCGAAGTTCTTGGAATGCCGGGAGTGGGATAGTTCAGCCATTGGGCGTTGGCCAACGCCGGCGCGGCTGCCAGAGCGACGAACATCCATATGCTTCGATCCGGCATCAATCTGGTCCTGCCTTTGCGGCTGGAATACGGTCAGTTCGCCCGCACCAGCACGGCGTGGCCGTCCGGATCCCGAATGAACACACCTTGCTTGCCTTTTTCAGCGAGAGGCTCGACGTCCTCGGGTTCGGACGAGAGGAAGCGCACTTTCAGCTTCCGGAGTTCCGTGACCGAACCGGGCACGTCGTTCACCAGCACGCTTGAGTTCCAGAACCACAAATCGTCGGGCTGTGTATCGGCCGGCATGGGGCGTCCGTCGGTGGGAACCACATATTCCAGAAACTCGATGCCGGGTCCAGCCGGGCCGCGCAGTCCGGTGATCCGCACGCGCGATCCAAACACATGGTTCAGATGCTCCTGCTCAATGCCGAAGTTGAGGCTCTCACCGGTGACTTTCAGTCCCAGGGTGTTGACGTAGAACTGCAGCGAGCGCTCGGTATTGGAAACCGCGATGGCGGTGTGATCGATGCCTAAAAATACGTCCTTGCCGCCCTGCCATTTGGGATCTCCCTTGCCTGCCGGGAAATAGATCAACTCGAGCGAATGATTGTCTGGATCCTGGAAGTAGAAGGCTTTCACGCCTCCCGCGGCCGGATTCGAGAGAGGCAGGGTCTGCGGGTCGGTGGAGATTTGCGGGACGTGATTCTGCTTCAGACGCGCGTACGCTTGGTCCATGTCGCTGACGACGATGGCAATGTGCTGGAACCATCCGTCATTGGCGCGCGAGTTGGCTGGCACCGGACGTCCGTGCGGAGTGATGTACTGCACCAACTCCAGCCGTTCCTTTCCCAGGTGCAGCGTGGCGACGCGGACGTTGGTGCCGAACACGCCGGTCAGATGATCGAACGAATCCAGACGAGCCTCGCGCTCGGACTCCTTCTGGAAGGAAAGCACCTTGGTATAGAAGTCGACGGAACGGTCGAGATCCGACACCGTCTGTGCGATGGGACCCATACCGACCTGTTGAACCTGGGCGCGCAGTGCCGCCGTGCAGCCGACCAGCAAGAGCACCACAACAGCCTTGGCCACGGTTTTGGCGGGAGTTTTGGAATGAACGTATTTGTGATGGTGCATGTGGAGACCGCAAAAGATGCAGCGATGGTTGTCGCTGTGGCCCAGCTTGGGGCAGGCATGGTGGTTGTCGCTCCAGAACCGTTTGACCTCCACGGCGCCCAGCATGCCGATGATAGGAGCAGTGAAATAGACCCAGATGTTCGTCCAGATGCCGCCCGGAAGCGCCGAGGCGAAAGTACGCGCGGGGTTCATACTCATGCCGGAAAACGGACCCTCAAATGTGATGTACAGAAACACCAGGCAGCCGGCGAATACACCGGTGAACTTATTCAGATGCTTCGTACTGCTGACTACCAGCACCGTGGCCATCAGGCCGAAGGAAATCAGTGCCTCCGCAATGAAGGCCTGCACCGCGCCTCCCATCCCGGGAACAGTGGCGACGTAGGCCACTTGCGGCGCGCGGAAGAATTTGGGGAACAGCATAGCCACCAGGACAACGCCGGCCAGGCCGCCAACGAATTGGGCGGTTATGTAATAAAACGCATCCCAAGGGTGAATTTTCCCGAGCCGCAGGAAGCTCAGCGTCACCGCAGGGTTGATATGCGCGCCGGACCGTTTGCCCCAGGGAGAATAGATGATCGCGATCGCGGTGAGCCCCATTGCCAGGCCGATCAAGGCCCGGCGCAGGAAATCCGAAGGCATCGCCCGATGGACGGGCGAATCCGGATGCTCGAAAAGAATTGTGAAGGCGCCGGCCGAGACCATGAAGATCCCGAGTCCCGCCGCCTCCATCAAGTATTCCGGCCAATGATGAAGAACCCGAGCAGCAGCCATAACAACATCCTTTACAACAACCTCGAACGGAGATCAACCTCCGGCTTCGAACCCCGGATAGAGCGTCATGCCGCCATCCACGTAGACGTTGATGCCGGTGAGGTAATCGGCCAGGTCGGAAGCCAGCAACACCGTGACGTTGCCGATATCCTCGGGCTCGCCGATGCGGTTGTAGGGGACCAGCTTCATGAGATCGTTCAAGGCTTCGGGCGTTTCCCAGGCTTCCGTATTGATCGGCGTCTTGATGGCGCCCGGGCAAATGCTGAAGACGCGAATGCGCCACGGCGCAAGTTCTTGGGCCATGCTCTTCATCAGCATCATAACGCCGCCCTTGGAAGACGCGTAGTTAACGTGGCCGGACCACGGGATCACATCGTGCACCGAGCTCATGCAGATAATCTTCCCGGCGGCCACCGAAACTTCGGGCTTTACGCCGCGCCGTCTGAACTCCTTCGCGGCTTCGCGGGCACACAGGAATTGTCCCGTCAGGTTGACGCCGATAACGGTGTTCCACTGCTGGAGGGTCATCGTTTCGAGCGGCGCGTCCTGCTGCAGACCGGCGTTGTTGACCAGAATATCGATGGTGCCGAACTCATCGATCATCTTCTTGAACATGGCCTGAACCTGGTCCTCTTTGGAGACATCGGCCAGGGCCGTGATGGCTTTGCTGCCGGTGGCCTTGATGATGTTCACGACCTCGTTCGCGGCTTCCTCGCCGCGCACATAGTTCACCACAACGTCGGCTCCGGCCTCTCCGAGCGCGATCGCCACGGCTTTGCCGATGCCGGAATTCGCTCCGGTGACCAGTGCTTTCTGGCCCTTGAGCAGCACCGGCATGGGGCGCTTGGGCGGTAGGATCGGTTTCGGATAACTCTGAGAATTTGCTGGCAATTTTAGTCCTCCTGTTTCTTCTCTGTCGTCTCATGACGTTCTCGGCGCGGCTGAATGAGTTTGGCGATCACGCCGGTCCATCCGGTCTGATGATTGGCTCCAACGCCGCGGCCGGAGTCGCCATGAAAATATTCGTGGAACAGCAGATGATCGCGGAAGTGCGGATCGGTCTGCAGCTTCTGGTTTTGGCCAAACACGGGACGGTGGCCGCTGCCATCGCGCCTGAACACGCGCAGCAACCGGCGGCTGAGTTCCTCGGCAACTTCGTTGAGGGTCAACAGTTGTCCCGATCCGGTGGGGCATTCGACCTTGAAGTCGTCACCGTAATAGTGATAAAACTTCTGCAGCGATTCGATGATCAGATAGTTCACCGGGAACCAGATCGGGCCGCGCCAATTGGAATTGCCGCCAAACATGCCGGAGGTGGATTCACCCGGGCAATATTCCACCCCCATCGAGTTGCCATCCCAATGGAATGTATAGGGATGATCGCGATGATGCGCGGAAATGGCTCGAATACCGTAATCGGACAGAAATTCTGTTTCGTCGAGCATTCGCCTGAGCAGTTTTTTCATGCGGCTGCCGCGCAGCAGCGAGAGCAGATGCCGTTCGCCCGTGCGTGGTTCCTGCCAGCGCGAGACCAAGGCCGCCAGGTCGGGACGATAGTTGAGGAACCACTCCAGGCGGGCCTTGAATTCCGGCACGCGTTTGAGAAGATCGGGGTCCAGCGTTTCCACCGCATAGAGCGGAATGAGACCGACCATCGAGCGAATCTTCAGTGGGATCATGGTGCCGTTGGGAAGATTCAAAACGTCGTAGTAGAAGCCGTCGTGATCGTCCCACAGGCCCACGCCTTCCTGTCCGCCGACCTTGGTCATGGCTTCGGCGATGTGCAGGAAGTGCTCGAAGAATTTGGTCGCGATGTCTTCGTAAACGTGGTTGTACTGCGCCAGCTCCAGCGCGATGCGCATCAGGTTGAGGCTGTACATCGCCATCCAACTGGTGCCGTCGGACTGGTTGATGTAGCCGCCGGTAGGCAGTGGTGAGCTGCGGTCGAATACGCCGATGTTGTCCAGACCGAGGAATCCGCCCTGGAAAATGTTTCGGCCGGCCGCGTCCTTGCGGTTCACCCACCAGGTGAAATTCAGCATCAGCTTGTGGAAGACGCGCTCGAGGAACGCCAGGTCGCCGGGATCCTTGGGATGCTCGCGGCGCCGGCGCTTGCGGTCCATCTGGAACACGCGCCAAGTGGCCCAGGCGTGCACCGGCGGATTCACGTCGCCGAAGGCCCATTCGTAGGCCGGCAATTGTCCGTTCGGATGCATGTACCATTCGCGCGTCATCAACACCAGTTGGTCCTTCGCGAAATCTGGATCCACCAATGCGATCGCGATGGTGTGAAACGCTAGATCCCAGGCCGCATACCAGGGATACTCCCATTTATCGGGCATCGAGATGATGTCGGCGTTGTTGAGATGCGACCACTCAAAATTGCGGCTGTGCTTGCGGTTTTCGGGCGGCGGCGGCCCAGCCGGATCGCCATTCAGCCACTGCGGGATGTCGTAGTAGAAG
>Ga0302325_10001715_pt1 | contig 55132 bp, 53 predicted proteins | sample Palsa_T0_2_FD_201948 | JGI IMG/M metagenome (GOLD analysis project Ga0302325, IMG submission 201948) | Peat permafrost microbial communities from Stordalen Mire near Abisko, Sweden - Palsa_T0_2 | ecosystem: Environmental > Terrestrial > Soil > Palsa > Peat permafrost | place: Sweden: Abisko... | reverse complement strand
GCACGGGCCTCCATGGCGAGGTGTCGCTCGGTAAGTGCTTGGACCATTTCGGGATCCGTGACTCCCTGTGCTCGCGGGATGAGTCCGGCGACGTAGTTGTCAGGGATCAGTCGACGGGTTCGCGAAGTCTCGGTCCAGCGGTCCACTCGACCGTGAAGCACTGACGCCACGTCGCTGGCACCGTCAAAGGGCTGCCCGGACACCAGGTGGGGCAGGGTGCTGTCGACATTGAGACCATGGGCTTCGGCCTCGCGGAGCGACGCCATGAGTGGTCCGAGCGCGTCGCTGGAGTGCATCGATTCGAGTTCGACCTCGTTTAGCCCTGATCTGGCAAGCAAGGCGTTCCAGCGGTTCTCTTGAGCGGCAGTCGCTAGGGTCAAGTATTCGGCTGACAGTCGCTCCATGCCTTCGGCTTCATACTGCTGGCGGCGGATCATGTCGTGGGCCGCCACGTCAGCACCCTCGTTGCGCAATACGCCAGCGAGCACCTCCTTGGTCGTCGCTGGTTCGGCTCCCGCTCCATGAGAGGTCTGCGGATCGGGGTCGTAGTGAGTGTCGACATAGAGGCGATTGACCTCTCGACCTCTGGTGGCAGAGACGTAGAGCACCTCACGGGTGGTTGTTGGCGACACCATGGCGTGAGCCGTGTCGACCGTCCGGCCTTGAGCCCGATGCGCCGTCGAGGCGTAGGCCAGCTCCAGATGCTCGGCGACGTACGTGGCCGGCAGAACGACTTGTCCGCCGCCATTGGAGCGGGCCACGGTCATCGATCCGTCTTGATTGGTCGCCGTCACGGTCCATTGATCGCCGTTGCGCACCCATCGCCGACCGGCAGTCAAACGTCGGTTGTTCTGTCGCGTCACGACGTGATCACCAACTCCGGCGGTGGCGCCACCAGCTACGGCCACACCCTCTTCGGTTACCAGTCCGGATGACACCCGATCGGCCCGGGCTCGAGCGTTGAGTTCATGCACGGTGCCCAGATCACCGGCAATCATCAGGCTGACTTCCCCGGCTTCCTTGTCTGCTTTCCAAGCGCCATAGAGGGCATCGAGCATTTCGTCTCGGGTGCCCGCAGTGATGCGGTCGTGGGCTTGGTAGTCATCGATGGCGTCAATGGATCCCGCTCGGAGTTCCACGCTGGCTACCTTCTCCCAGTCGTGGATGAACCGACGGACGTCGGTGAGTGCGGTGACCAAGTCGCCTCGATCACGCACAAGGGCGGCGAACATGCCGCCGGCTTCAACGGCGGTGAGCTGGGCGTGATCGCCGACCAAGAGCACCTTGGCCCCAGCGATCTGAGCGGCTGTCACCAGCTCATCGAGCGCGAAGGTCCCGGCCAGACTGGCTTCTTCGACGATCACGAGTTGGTCCTTCTTGAGGCGCCAGCGGGCCACTTCGGCTTCCACGACAACGGCTTGGTTGTGGGCCAGTGTCCGCCGAGATGATGACGCCTCGCGGGATCCGACCAGGGTCCGCAGACTCTTGGCTTTGGTCAGGCGATCGGCTTCTTGGTGGTGCTCAAAGAGCCACTTCGCCGTGTTCTCGGTCTCGATGCCGAGTTCGCTGGCTAATACCTCGGCGGCTGCAGCTGATGGGGCCAAACCCAGCACTGAGCCAGGCCCATATTGGCTTTCCCACACTGCTCGGAGCCCAGCCATGGTGGTGGTCTTGCCTGTCCCAGCCGGACCGACCAGGAGGTCCAGTGACCGGCCCGACGAGGCAATCTGCCCAACCGCCTTCGCTTGGTCGTGACCTAGTAGTTGGTCTCGACCGGGTGACGTGTCGCCACTGACGACGGCAATCGAGTCCATTGCTATGACTGGCCCGTCCATCTGTTGGCCGGCGTCGAGCAGCTGTGACTCGGCCTCCAAGAGTGCCTCGGTGGTATAGATCTCGTGACCCTTGGCCCGGAATCGGCTGGTCCCGTCGGCCCGGCGGAAGCGCTCAGGTGTGTGGTGTAGCTCTGGGGTTGAGATCAGCAATGACTGGCCCGTGGCTAGGTCAACTGTGTGCTCGACCACGGCAATCCGGTCGCCGGGAGTGGCGAAGCGCACCCCTTGGAACTGGCGATGCAGCTCGGCCAAAAGGTTGGCCCGACTGAAGGTGGCCCGGCGCTCGGCCACCGTCCGCACCGCCACGCTGGCGGCGTCGGCCAGGATGCCGTCGGACAGATCGCCGACGTGCAGCAGGGGCAGGTCGTTGCGTTCAGCCAGCTCGGTTACCCAAGATCTCTGCTCCGTGCCGATGTACTTCTCGGCTCGGTCCCGCCACTGCCCGGTCAGCTCGGCCAGGCTGGGATGTTCCTTGACTGGGCGGGTCTCCAGCGTGGCCTGTTGGCGCAGTTTGATTACTGCCACGTCACTCGGTTGATGTCCGTGCACGCTGGCGTATTGAGCCACCAGCTCCTCCTTGCGGACCTCAATGGCAGCGGACCGCTGGGAGAACTCGGCCATCAAGGTCTCGGGGACCCCGGTCACTTCCCAACGAAGTTGGTCCGAGTGACGGCGACTGCGGCCGTCCCATCCCCAGCCCAAGGACTGGGTCAAGAGGTCGCTGAGGACGCCTTGGTGCAGCTCGGATAGGGCGACGACGTTCTTGAACAGGGCCCTCCCGTCAAGGGTCCGCCACCTCCCATCGGAGACCGAGCGGGCCCGGTTGGACACCACCACGTGGTCATGGAGTTGGGGGTCACCAGCCCTCGAATCCCAGTGGGTGAAGGCGGCGGCCACCACCCCTTCGATGTCTTCTTGGACCACCCCGCCGGTCCCCGAACGAGAGTGGAACACCTCTCGCTCGGCGTAGGTAAGGACTACCTCGATGGCCTGGCGGTGGCAGGCGTAGATCTGCTTCTTGGTGTCGGCATCGGCCAAGGCCCAGCCGGTGGAGACCGACTTGCTGGGCGAAAAGGTCAGGTCGAACCCGGCCACGGGTGAGCGAAAGCGTGCTCCGGCCGCTTGCTCCTCGGCTTCGATCTCGGACAGCCGGACTGCTCGTTCGGCGCCGCTGACGCTTGACGATATGGCCTTGATTCGCTCCGCCATGCGCTTCGCCAATGACAGATGCGAGCGGTTGGGTTGGCGCCCCAGTGCTTTGCCGGTCACCGGGTCGGCGCACATGCCCAAAAGATTGAACAGGTGTTGCTCGCTAACTTTGGAACCCTTCTCGACTCCTCGACCACCGTCGAGCGAGGCCAGGCCGGCACCGAGAAATATCCCCGGCGGGGTGCCTGACTCGGCGTAGTAGTCGGTCAAAGTCTTGGACTGGAGGCGCTTGCCGTCGCCGGCCGCGACGGACCCCATCAGGTACCGATAGCCAGACCCCAAGGTCATCTTGCGTAGCGAGATCACCTGTCGCTCCCATCCTCGGAGCGAACGTCGCTCCTCGGATATAGGGGGACTGATGACCATCAGCGACCCCCAAAAGGGGGTCTTAATTCCCCGAGTGCAAGACGTGTGAAGGAATGACGGTTGGGTTGATGGGGTGGATTGGTCGGGTTGGGGTTGTTGGTTGGTGAGGGTTGAGCGGTTTGGGCTGAGGTAGTTGGTCGGTACGGGTAACGAGGTGGGGGAAGGGCGGTGCTCATGGGTGGGGGAGGTTTGGAGGGGCGGGATTTATGGGTTTCTTTGACACGGACGACATCTCTTCGTCGTCCGATGTGTGCCCACTTCCGCCGGCCAGCGAGCGAGGGTCAAGTTCCGGAGAGGGCAGCCATCAGGCCGATCAAGAAGTTCTGGCGGGTTCGCCCATAGGGCGAACTTGAACGATCAGGATCCGCCAGATGTTCTTGCGAGCCGAGCCGGCGACTTGAGGCCGCGAAGCGATGGCAAGTCGTCAGTCGCACAACGACTTTCCCTGCCCACTCGTCAGGTACTCAATCGGATGGTCCTGCCCGCCCGCTCCTCCCAATCGGGGTAGGGGACCGCAAGGCTGGCTGGAACCATCGAGCTCTACCCGGGAAGGCTCGGAAGGAGCGATGTTGTGGCGCAAGTTTGGTCGCTTGGCTTAGTGCCGGCGCTGTTCATAGCTGTTCGCGCGCAGCCGCATGAGGGCTGAGTCCAATGGGAAACCGAACCGTCTGTCGGCCCCAGTTCAGGTCCGCCATGAACCGGATCGGTCTTCCCATTTCAAGCTCTCTTGACCAACGCCAATAGCGCGCGAGCGCGAAATAACGCTGTCCTTTTTGGCTTGCTACGTAAGTCGGCACTGCTCGCAATCGCTACGTTTTGGCGACCCGATGGTCGAAGGAAATTGGGAGTAGTCTGAAGTCGCCTACCTTCAGCCGAGAGGGTTCCGTGAAGACGGCCCAATCCGTCCATTGCCCCGACAGGCGCGCCAAGTGTCTCGATGCCGTTCCCCACGAAGGTTTGCCGCCACTCACGATTCCGCCAGGTGTTGTAGGAGCTCGCATCTGGGATCGGCTGATGGTCGGAGGGGCGGGCAGGCTGAATGAGTAACGGACCTCTGCTTCCCGCTTTGGTCGACAAGATGGACGCGTATTGGCGCGCTGCGAATTACCTCTCGGTGGGCCAGCTTTATCTCTACGACAATCCGTTGCTTAACAAGCCGCTCGAATTGGCCCACGTCAAACCGCTGGTGGTCGGCCATTGGGGCACCACGCCCGGTCAAAATTTCATCTACGTCCACTTGAACCGGGTCATCAAGCAATACGACCTCGACATGTTCTACGTCGCCGGACCCGGGCACGGCGGCCCAGCGCTGGTCGCCCACACCTACCTCGAGGGGTCCTACAGCGAGATCTACCCCGACATAAGCCAAGACGAAGCCGGGATGAAGCGACTCTTCACCCAGTTCTCCTTTCCCGGAGGGATCTCCAGCCATGTTGCACCGACGACGCCGGGATCTATCCACGAAGGTGGTGAGTTGGGCTACTCGCTCAGTCATGCCTTCGGGGCCGCCTTCGACAACCCTGATCTCATCGTCGCCTGCGTCATCGGGGATGGCGAGGCAGAAACGGGACCTCTGGCCACCGCCTGGCACTCGAACAAGTTCCTCAATCCGATCACCGATGGGGCCGTGCTCCCGATCCTGCACCTCAACGGGTACAAGATCTCCAATCCAACCGTCCTGGCCCGTATAGAGCACGAAGAACTCGACCAGTACCTGCGAGGTTGCGGATGGACGCCCCACTTCGTCGAAGGCGACGATCCCCAAACGATGCACCAGCTCATGGCTGGCGTCTTGGACCACGCCATCGATGACATCCGCCAGTTTCAGGTAGATGCCCGCACCAACGGGGCCACAATTCGGCCGCGCTGGCCGATGATCGTGTTGCGTTCTCCCAAAGGCTGGACCGGACCAAAAGTGGTCGACGGTCTCCAGATCGAGGGCACCTTTCGATCACACCAGGTGCCTCTCCTCGTCGATTCCGAACATCCCGAGCACGTCGAGCTCCTTGAAAGTTGGATGAAGAGCTATCGGGCCGAGGAACTCTTCGACGACGACGGCAGGCTCATGCCCGAGTTGGCTGAACTGGCTCCAACGGGCGACCGGCGCATGGGCGCCAATCCCCACACCAACGGCGGCATGTTGTTGCGTGACCTACGGATGCCGGACTTCTGCGCCCACGCGCTCGAAGTGCTATCTCCGGGTGCGGTCGAGGCGAAGGACACCTTGGTGCTCGGCGAGTTCCTCCGTGATGTGGTCACCCTCAACGAGGACTGCCGACACTTCCGGATCTTTGGGCCCGACGAGACGCTTTCGAACCTCCTCGGCGCCGTTTTTGAGACTACTAATCGACAGTGGGACGCTCCCACGGAGGAGAACGACGAGTTCCTCGCCCCCGAAGGTCGCGTGCTCGACTCGATGCTGAGCGAGCACCAGTGCGAGGGCTGGCTGGAGGGCTACCTGCTGACCGGGCGCCATGGACTGTTCAACTGCTACGAGGCGTTCATCCACATCGTCGATTCCATGTTCAATCAGCACGCCAAGTGGCTGAAGGTCACTAAGCAGCTGCCATGGCGGCGACCGATCGCTTCCCTCAACTACTTGCTGGCGTCACATGTCTGGCAGCAGGACCACAATGGCTTCACCCATCAGGACCCCGGCTTTCTCGACCACGTCATCAACAAGAAGGCTGACATCGTGCGGGTCTATCTCCCGCCAGACGCCAATTGCCTGCTATCGGTGGCCGACCACTGCCTGCGCAGCCGCAATTATGTGAACGTAGTGGTGGCCGGGAAGCGCAACATGCCCCAGTGGCTCAATATGGATCAGGCGGTGGTTCACTGCACTGAAGGGATCGGCATCTGGGAGTGGGCCAGTAATGACCAAGGGGGCGAACCCGACGTGGTCATGGCCTGCTGCGGTGACACCCCGACCCTCGAGATCATGGCCGCCACCTCGATTCTGCGTGAGCACCTCCCCGAACTGAAGGTGCGCGTCGTCAATGTTGTCGATCTCATGAAGCTCCAACCGAGTACCGAACACCCCCACGGTTTGAGCGACGCTGACTACGACTCGATTTTCACCAAGGACAAGCACATAATTTTCGGCTTCCATGGCTACCCCTGGCTGATCCATCGACTTGTCTATCGCCGGATGAATCGCAATCTCCACGTGCGGGGCTACAAGGAAGAGGGCACCATCACGACTCCCTTCGATCTGCGGGTGCAGAACGGCTTGGACCGCTTTCATCTCGTACAAGACGTGGTCGATCGCCTACCTCAGCTCGGAGCGCGGGGGAGCTATTTGAAGCAGACGATGCAGAACAAGCTCGTCGAACACACCCGCTACGTCGACACCTTCGGTCAGGACATGGCAGAAGTCCTGGATTGGAAGTGGGGTTGCGCCCAGTGAATCTGACTGGGGTCGCGCACGTACTTCCCGCCGGTATTGATGCTCACTTCGAGCGAAGGGCACCTGCGCCGGATATGGACGGTCGATGAAACAGCGCGGTCATGAGGGCGCGCGTACAGGAATCGGCACGCTTAAGGACGAGGTAGGAACGAAGAGAAACTCCCCAGTTCCCACGACGGGTCCCGGCACGCACCCTGCATCGGCCGACGACCTGAAGTCCCTTCCCATGGCCGAGGTGGAGAAACGACTCGGGACGTCGCCCGATGGCCTCACCCAGGTCGAGGCGGCCAAGCGTCTCGGCCAGTACGGCCCGAATGAGATCGAAGAGAAGAAGACCAATCCGTTCCTCAAGCTCCTCGGCTACTTCTGGGGGCCCATCCCCTGGATGATCGAGGCAGCAGTGATTTTGTCCGGAGTGCTCAAACATTGGCCCGACTTCTTCATCATCCTCGTTCTGCTCCTGGCCAACGCCGGAATCGGGTTCTGGGAAGAGCGCCAAGCGGGCAAGGCAATCGCCGCCCTGAAGGCCGAGTTGGCGATCAAGGCCAGGGTCAAACGGGACGGCGAGTGGGTGACTCCACCATCGCGTGAGCTCGTGCCGGGAGATGTCATCCGCCTGCGCCTGGGCGATATCGTGCCCGCAGACGCACGACTGCTCGACGGCGATCCGATCGAAGTGGATCAGTCGGCACTGACCGGGGAGTCGCTGCCCGCTAGCCGCCAGAGCGGCGACGCGGTCTTCTCTGCCTCCATCATCCGCCAAGGCGAGATCGGCGCACTCGTCTACGCGACGGGTGCGGACACCTACTTCGGGCAGACCGCTGAGCTCGTGCAGGAAGCCCAGACCGTCAGCCATTTCCAGCGGGCCGTCCTCAAGATCGGCACATTCTTAATCATCTTGGCGGTAGCTATGGTCGCCGTGATCATTGTCGTCTCCACCATCCGCGGTGATGCCTTCTTCACCACCTTGCAGTTCGCCCTCGTCCTCACCGTGGCCGCCATCCCCGTGGCGATGCCGACCGTGCTGTCGGTGACAATGGCGGTCGGCGCCCGGGTGCTCGCTTCCAAGAAGGCCATCGTCAGCAGGTTGGTGGCCATCGAGGAACTGGCAGGAGTAGATGTCCTCTGCACGGACAAGACCGGGACGCTGACCCAGAACAAGCTCACCCTGGGCGATCCCTACACCGTCGGTGCAATCACGCCCGCACAGGTTATCCTCGACGCTTCCCTGGCCTCACGTGCCGATGACGCTGACGCCATTGATCTGGCTGTTCTTGGGGGACTGGCAGACGATCAGTCGTTAGCCGACTTTCACGTGGTCGAGTTTCAGCCGTTCGACGCGGTGCGCAAGTGTACCCAGGCCACAGTCACTGCTACCGACGGGTCATCGTTCAAGGTGTCGAAGGGTGCGCCCCAGGTGATCCTAGAGCTGTCGGCCAATGCGTCAGAGGTGAAGACCGACGTCGACGCAGCAGTTGACGGCTTCGCGGCACGGGGCTTCCGGTCGTTGGGCGTGGCCCGGGCCGAAGGGGACGGTCCGTGGAATTTCGTCGGAGTATTGCCCCTGTTCGATCCACCACGCGACGACGCCAAGGCGACCATTGCCACCGCACTCGAGATGGGCGTGGACGTGAAGATGGTCACCGGCGATGCCCTAGCCATCGCCCGGGAGACGGCCAAGACACTCGGGATGGGCACCGACATCCTCGATGCCGCCGGACTGGGCGACGCCAAGCGCGAAGAGACCGCGGCGACGGCGGAGTCCATCGACGATGCCGATGGGTTCGCTCAGGTCTTCCCCGAGCACAAGTTCCACATCGTCGACGTTCTCCAGAGGCAAGGTCACATTGTCGGCATGACAGGCGACGGTGTGAACGATGCCCCCGCGCTGAAGAAGGCCGACTGTGGCATCGCCGTCTCTGATGCCACGGATGCGGCGCGAGCAGCGGCGTCCATCGTGCTGACCACACCAGGGCTCTCGGTGATCATCGACGCGATCAAGGAGAGCCGGAGGATCTTCCAGCGGATGAACAGCTACGCGATTTACCGCATCGCAGAGACGCTGCGTGTGCTGCTGTTCGTCTCGGCTGTGATCCTGATCTACAACTTCTTCCCGGTCACCGCGATTCAGATCGTCATGTTGGCACTGCTCAATGACGGTGCCATCCTGTCCATCGCCTACGACAAAGTGCACTACCGAGAGAAGCCCGAAGCGTGGAATATGCGCCTCGTGCTGGGGATCGCCACCGTGCTCGGTGTGGTCGGACCTATCGCTGCCTTTGGCATGTTCTACCTGGGCGACAAGGTGTTCCACCTTGGTCATCCCCAGCTTCAGACCCTGATGTACCTGACACTCTCGGTGGCCGGACACCTGACGATCTTTCTGGCGCGTACTCGCGGGTCGCTCTGGTCGATACGGCCCGCCCGCATCCTTCTGCTGGCTGTGCTCGGCACGCAGGCGTTGGCGACCCTGATCGCCGTCTACGGGGTCTTCATGACGCCCCTCGGCTGGGGATACGCGGCCTTGGTATGGGGCTATGCGATGGTGTGGTTCGTCCTGACTGATCGGATCAAACTGCTCGGGTACCGGATCCTCGATTCCGTGAAAAGACAAGACGCCGTGCCGGCACGGGCAACGGCGACAGAACCCGGTCCGTCTGCCAGGCATGCCCGCGTCGCGACCGCCACGTCGAAGGTGACCCCTTTCCACACCGACACCGATCCGGGCGACCCCGTCTATCACGACAACAGCGACTGCCCCTACGGACGAGAGATCACCCGCAACGGCAACGATGAGCCAGGCGCCGATCACCGACGCCGATGTGACTGGTGTGCCCACGCGGTGAGCCCGGCAGCATGAAACTCGAGAAGGCAGTTATGGACGAGCTGGTGGTTCGCTCGGGGGAGGCGGCTGGGCTCGACGACCGAAGCACCGAAGCGACGACGGTGGACTGGCTGGGCGACGACAAGAAGGACAAAAAAGTGGCCAAAGAAGACCTCCGGACTTTCGTCGACGAGTTGACGGTTGCCCAGCAATTGTTCTGGGCCAACGACACCCACGCGTTGCTGATCGTTCTCCAAGCCATGGATGCCGCCGGGAAGGACGGAACCATTAAGCATGTTATGTCGGGAGTCAACCCTCAGGGCTGCAAGGTTGAGGCCTTCAAGCAACCATCCGGCGAGGAACTCGAGCACGACTTCTTGTGGCGCTGCTCCAAGGTGCTCCCCGAACGGGGACGGATCGGAATCTTCAACCGCTCGTACTACGAAGAGGTCCTGGTGGTCCGGGTCCACCCCGAACTCCTGGCGCGGGGAAAGCCCACCTCGGGCGCCGAACCGGTCGCCAACGTGTGGAACGAGCGGTACGAGGACATCAACGCCTTCGAGCACCATCTCCATCGCAACGGCACGAGGATTGTGAAGATCTTCTTGCACGTCTCTCGTGAGGAGCAAAAGAAGCGATTCCTGGAGCGACTCGATGATCCCGCCAAGAACTGGAAATTCTCCGCCAACGACCTGGCCGAGCGCAAGCATTGGTTTGAGTACCGGGCTGCGTACGAAGAAGCGCTGAGCGCGACTTCAACTCCGTGGGCGCCGTGGTATGTGGTGCCGGCCGACCATAAGTACGCCATGCGGGCTCTGGTCGGCGGCATCGTGGTCAATGTCATCGACGAGATGGCCCTTCAACCACCGCAGATCGGTTTGGACGACCTGTCCGCCTTGGCCCGAGCCAAGGATGAGTTGCTTGCCGAGTAACCAGGCCGACCGACCGACATCTTCCGAGGGCCCTCAGGGAGCGTTCGGTACGACTGCACGCCAGAGTGCCAAAACCATGACGAAGCTCAGTGAAGAATCCACAGACGGCGCATCACCACCCCAGATGAATCCGTCCGTTCTTGCTGCAAGGCATCGCATTCGACAGCCTTCGAACGATCCGTTTCAGATTCGGGTGCGGTGAGCAAACGGCCCGTCCGCTCCATCGCATGAAAGTGCTTGTCGTCAACGCGGGATCGTCCAGCGTCAAGTTACGCGTCGTGGATGACGGCGATCAGCTGCTGGCGAGCAGGGATCTGGGGCCTGCCGACGACGGCTTCGCCGAGCAGCTAGGTGACTTCGTGAACGATGCCGGAGCGATCGATGTCGTTGGCCACCGTGTGGTTCACGGCGGGTCCCGCTTCACCAGCGCGGCGCTGGTCGATGCCGACGTCCGAGATGCACTCGACGGTCTCACTGAACTGGCCCCGTTGCACAATCCGCGCGCTTTGGCCGGCATCGACGCCGCGGCGCGGCTGCTCTTCGGTGTACCCCAGGTGGTCTGCTTCGACACCGCGTTCCATGCCAGCCTGCCCCCGGCCGCAACCACGTACGCCATACCTCAGGATTGGGTCGCTCGTTGGGGAATCCGGCGCTTTGGATTTCACGGCATCAGCTGTGCCTGGGCGTCACGCCGGGCAGTAGAAATGCTGGGTCGGCCAGCCGATGGACTTCGATTGGTGATCTGTCATTTGGGCGCCGGTGCCTCAGCCACCGGACTCAGCGGGGGACTTTCGGCCGACACCACAATGGGGTTCACCCCGCTCGAGGGCCTCGTCATGGCGACGCGGTGTGGCGATCTGGGGCCCGGTGCGCTGTTGTTCGCCCTCGAACATGGGCTGCAGGTGGCTGAAGCTAGCGAAGACCTTGAGCACCATTCAGGACTGCTCGGGATTGCGGGAACCACTGGCGACATGCGTCAGCTCATCGCCGCCCGGGCGGCTGGCGACCAGACCGCCGAGTTGGCGATAGCGGTCTACCAGCATCGCCTAAGGGCCAAGATCGCCGGGATGGCGGCGGCGACCGCAGGGACTGATGCGTTGGTCTTCACTGGCGGGGTCGGCGAGGGCTCGGCAATTGTCCGGGCCGAGACGTGTGCGGACCTCGACTGGATGGGAGTGACCCTCGATCGGGAGGCAAACAACGCGGTTGGAGCCGCCGACGCCGAAATTTCGGACCCTATAGCTTCGGTCCGCACACTGGTCATCCACGCCCGCGAAGACCTCCAGATCGCCCACGAGTGCCGCCAGCTTCTCGCCCACCAACAGACATCCGCCGGGTCGGCGTAGACCTGTGCAGGTACTGAGCGCCATCGGACATGCTGCCGAGACCGTCGGCAGCATGAGTTGGCAGATCCTGTGGGCCCTGGTCTTCGGTTTCTACCTATCCGCCATGGTCGAAGCACTCGTGCGCAAGGACACCGTTGCCCGCCTGCTGGGAAATCGTCGACCACGCAATATTGCTATCGCAGCAGGTTTGGGGGCGGCCTCGTCTTCGTGTAGCTATGCGGCCGTCGCCCTGACTCGCACATTGGTCCGCAAGGGCGCCGATTTCATCGCCGCTATGGCGTTCGAAATCGCCTCGACGAACCTGGTGATTGAGCTCGGGATCATTCTGGCCGTTCTCCTCGGATGGCAGTTCACCCTGGCTGAGTTTGCCGGTGGCCCCATCATGATCGTTCTGGTCGCACTGGCCTTCCGAACCTTTGTGTCCCAAAAGCTCATCGAACAGGCCAGGCTCCAGGCTGACAGGGGTTCTGCCGGACGGATGGAGGGCCACGCGGCGATGGACATGAGTGTCACTGGCGAAGGACCATTTTGGCGGCGCCTAGCCTCACCCCAGGGGTTCACCTCGACCAGCCATCTCTTCGTCATGAACTGGGCCAGCGTCATCGTCGACCTGGTCGGCGGTTTGGTCATAGCCGGCTGTCTGGCGGCATGGGTACCCGACAGCTTTTGGCGTCACCTGTTCTTCACCGGCCACCCCTTGGCAGCTGAAGTCTGGGGACCCCTCATCGGACCCGCCATCTCCCTCGTCGCCTTCGTCTGCTCCATCGGCAATGTCCCGCTCGCCGCGGTGCTGTGGAACGGCGGGATGAGTTTTGGCGGGGTCATCAGCTTCATCTTCGCCGATCTCATCATCGTGCCGATCCTGCTTATCTACCGGAAGTACTACGGCACGCCCATGGCCCTGCGGCTCTTCGTAATATTTTACGCCACGATGAGCGTCACCGGTTACATCGTCGAAGCGATTTTTGACCCCCTTGGTCTCATCCCGTCAGCCCGTCACGTGGCTGCGTTGCAGCCGCATATCTCACTCAACAGCGACACCTACTTGAACATCGTGGCCATTTGCCTCACTATCGTCCTCGTCGCTCGCTTCTTGCGTTCGGGCGGTCGGCCCATGTTGTCCATGATGGGCGGTTCTCCTGGAAGGGTCCCAGTCGTGAAGATGAGGTCCCAATGACCGGCGCAACTGCCCTGGGCCTTCCCGCACAGGTCAGAGCGTGCTTGTTCGATCTCGACGGGGTGTTGACCGAAACGGCCAAAATCCACGCGGCGGCATGGAAGGAGATGTTCGACGGGTATTTGCGAACTCGAGCAGTCAATAGTGGTGATGGCTTCGTGCCATTTGACGTTGCGTTGGAGTATGACACCTACGTCGACGGTAAAACGAGAGGCGACGGGATTCGGTCATTCTTGAAGTCGCGCCACATCTCACTTCCCGAGGGATCCGTGGCGGATGGAGCAGGGTCACGGACCGTCGCCGGGCTCGGCCGAGCCAAGAACGAGATCTTTCTTCGAAGATTACAAAGGGACGGTGTCGAGGCATATGCGGGCTCAGTCCGTTACGTGCGGGCCGCGCAGGTGGCTGGCTTGGGTCGGGCGGTTGTATCTTCGAGCGCCAACTGCGCCGCCGTGTTAGACGCCGCGGGCATAGCGAACCTTTTCGAGGTCAGGATCGATGGGATCACGGTCGAATCGGATCACCTGGCTGGAAAGCCCGCACCCGAAACCTTCCTTGCTGCCGCCCGGGCACTTGGCGTGAGCCCCGGACGGGCAGCGGTGTTCGAGGACGCCTTGTCTGGGGTGCAGGCTGGGCGGGCAGGCGGGTTCGCATACGTAGTCGGGATCGACCGGGTGGGACAGGCCAATGCCCTGCGCTCCCATGGGGCCGACATCGTCGTGACCGACCTGGACGAATTGTTAGTCCGGCGGTGATCAAGCATCCGGCCTATCCGGTCGAACCATGGCGACTACGCGAGACCGGGCTCGACCTCGAGGTGCTGGCCCAGAGTGAGTCGCTGTTCGCCTTGTCCAATGGTCACATTGGATGGCGAGGCAACCTCGACGAGGCAGAACCCAACGGCATCCCCGGCTCGTATCTGAACGGTGTGTACGAGTCCCGACCGCTGCCCTACGCCGAAGTTGGCTACGGCTATCCCGAGGCCGGGCAGACGATGATCAACATCACCAATGCGAAGGTGATGCGCCTGCTCGTCGAAGACCAGCCCTTTGACATCCGCCACGGCACGCTCCGCACCCATGAACGTTCGCTCGACTTCCGCTCGGGCCTCGTGGAGCGCCACGTTGAGTGGGAATCTCCGGGTGGACATGCGGTCAAGGTGCACTCAGCGCGCCTCGTGTCCTTGGTGGAACGTTCGATCGCCGCCATCACCTATGAGATCGAACCGCTGGAAACGCCGCTGCGGGTGGTGGTGCAATCCGAAATGGTGGCGAACGAGGACGTTCCTTCGTGCGAGGGTGACCCAAGGGTTTCGGCCGCACTCAAGGCGCCGCTGCACTCAGAATCCTACCAATCCAGCCACGCTGGGGCAGCCCTCTTGCACACCACGGCCCGAAGCGGACTGCGGGTCGCCGTGGCCATGGACCATCGGATACTCGGTCCAGCTTCGGTGCAGGTGACGTCTGAGAGCTTCCCTGATTTAGGCCGGACCACCATCACCGCCGTCCTCAATCCGGGCGAGCGGTTGCGCGTCGTCAAGCTCGTCGCCTACGGCTGGTCGGCGGACCGATCGGGGCCGGGACTCCGGGATCAGGTTGCCGCCGCGCTTGCTGACGCCACTCGAATGGGTTGGGACGACTTGGTTGGTAGACAACGCGCCTACCTGGACGAGTTCTGGGATGGCGCCGATGTCGAGGTCGACGGCGACGCTCAGGTACAGCAGGCGGTCCGCTTTTCTCTATTCCATGTCCTCCAAGCCGGAGCCCGAGCCGAGGGGCGGGCCATTGCGGCCAAGGGACTAACCGGGCCGGGCTATGACGGTCACGCCTTCTGGGACACCGAGATCTTCGTCCTTCCCGTGCTGACCTACACTGCCCCCGACGCTGTTGCCGATGCCTTGCGGTGGCGCCTCAGCACACTGTCCATGGCCAAACTACGAGCCAGCGAGCTCGGGTTGGCGGGTTCTGCGTTCCCCTGGCGCACCATCACCGGGGCCGAGTGTTCTGGCTACTGGCCGGCGGGGGCTGCGGCCTTTCACGTCGATGCCGACATCGCCGATGCCGCAGTGCGCTACGTGGAAGTCACCGGGGACGAGCGTTTCGAGCGAGAGGTGGCTCTCGAACTTCTCGCCGAAACGGCCCGTCTGTGGCGATCGCTTGGCCACCACGATGCGCAGGGACGCTTCAGAATCGATGGGGTGACGGGTCCTGACGAATACTCCGCCTTAGCCGACAACAACATTTATACGAACCTGATGGCACAGCACAATCTCGTTTCGGCAGCCGCTTTGGCGGAGCGGTATTCTGACGAGGCCGGTCAGCTCGGCGTCGACAACGAAGAGATTGCAGCGTGGCGCGACGCGGCAAAGGCGATGTATATCCCTTACGACTCATTGCTCGACGTCCATCCCCAGGCAGAAGGCTTCACTGGCCACGAACGATGGGACTTCGCAAGCACTGCCGCAGACCAATATCCGCTCCTGCTCCATTTTCCCTACTTCGACCTCTACCGCAAGCAGGTGATTAAGCAGGCCGACCTCGTACTCGCCATGCATCTGCGCGGCGAGGCGTTCACCGCCGATGAGAAATTCCGCAATTTTGCGTACTGCGAGGCCCTTACCGTACGTGACTCATCCCTGTCAGCCTGTACCCAGGCGGTGATCGCTGCCGAGGTGGGGCACATGAGCCTGGCTTATGACTATTTGGCCGAAGCTGCCCTTATGGATCTCGACGACCTTGAACACAACACGCGTGACGGTTTGCATGTTGCTGCGTTAGCTGGAACCTGGATTGCCCTCGTATCGGGATTTGCCGGCCTGCGACAACGAGGAAAGACATTGGCGTTCGCTCCTCGCCTACCTGCGGGCATCACTCGGCTGGTGGTCAACCTCTCGATGCAAAAGCGACGACTGCGTATTGAGATCACACCGGAGATCACCACCTACAAGCTCATCAACGGCGATCTGCTTCGCATCCTTCATGATGGCCAAATGGTCGAACTCTCGATCGAACGCCCCGCGGGCTATCCGACGAAAAGGGTAGGTCCCTCTCTGCGGCCGAGTGCACCCTTTGGTCGGGAACCACGCTCCCGACACCAACCATAATGGAGCCGGTTATCCAATGGCCGGGTCAAGCAGTGGCGCTGCAGGGCGGCCAGGCAACTGTCCGCTCACAGTGTTGTGGAGGTCTTGGCCGATACCGGTCATTGGCGAACGATGGTGATGGGACACGACACGTGATGCACGCAATATTCGCTCACCGATCCGAGCATCATGCCCGTAAAGGCACCATACCCGTGACTGCCGACAACGAGAAGGTCCGCTCCACGGGTGGCTTCGACCAACGCTGGAGCAGGATGACCCTCGACGAGCACCGGACTAAATTCCACTCCACTAAAGGCAATGCGGATTTTGTTGATTTCGTCGTCGAGCAGTGTTCGTGCTTCGGACTCCGGATCAAAGGAGTCAGGGAGCACAAAACCCAGGCCGTATTGCAATCGTTCCCATGACATACACACCTCAAGAGGCGAATCAGTAAGTTGTGCCTGCCGTGCAGCCCACTGCAACGCGGCAAGTGAACACTCCGAACCATCGATGCCCACCACTATTCGGCGAGATGTGCCCTCTACTTTCGTCATGTCGTCCTCCTCAGGTTGTAAGTGATCGATGTCCTTCTGAAGTGCCTTCATAAAACCGGCGGCCGATGGTGGGCAATCGCCTTCTTGGGCCACGTCTCGCTGCTCATGTGGGCGCAGCCATGTGGGGTCGGACGGGGACACTTTCGAACCCGGGACAACCTTGGTGATTCGATTACTCGTTCGGGTGTTCGATGTCTACTGACGGCAGATCCTGCACATCCGACTTGGAAATTCTGAGCCGGATCCCACTGTCGAGGCCCGAGATTGCACTGATGGGGATCGCCACTTCCTTGCGACCCCAAAGGTGCCCCTCTTGGAGCAGGACATGGGTCACATGGTGGGTACGGCGGTCGATGACGAGGCCCTGCACAAGTCCGATCTCGCCATCGGTGGCATGGACGCGATCGCCTCGGTGAACGGCCACCTCACCGAGGGGGAGAGTGTCATAGGTGACAGCCTGGGTGACGTTGCCTACTCCTCCCGAAGTACCCGAACCCAACCCGTAGTAGGGCCAGGAGAGCGCCTGCCCCGGACCGTAGGTGGCGTAGCCAACGCTTCCGGGCATGAACTGGATCTCCTCGGCTAGGTCGAGCTTCTCGAAGGCAGCCAAGTCGCAGTGCAGCGTCAGTTCTCGCCCGTTGACAACAACCAGATCAAGGGGCACGAGCCGGCCCAGACCCTCACGGTGTGTTGCCTCTATGACGAGGTGAGTGACCTCTTGTGCCACTGGGTCGATGACCACGGACCTAACTTGGCCACAGGGCCCGTCAGAGCAGTTGGCAATGGCTCCGATCTCGAACTGCGTTGAATCTGTCATTGGCATCCTCTTTCTACGAGGGGATTGATGTGAGCGGTCAGGATGGGTCCTCTTTCGCCATCTGCAGTGGGGTGGTTCTTGGGATCGCTGAGCCAGGCGACAGCTCCGGCTGACGACAGGGCAGCGAAGACAAATCCTTCGCTGCCGACGAGCGCCTGCAACGATTGAGCTACCCACCACGGGCGCGAAATGGCAGCCTGGCCGCCTTGCCCATGGATGCTTCGCATGATGTCTCCCAGGATTGCCACGCCGGCTGCATCTATGAGAACCACGTCGGCAAGGTCCAACACCACTGCGTGCTCATCTATCGCTATCGCCAGTAGGACGCGCACTTCAGCGGCAGTAGTGGCGTCGAGCTCTCCTTGAAGATGAAAGACGGCCGCGCCCAGGTGATGTTTGGCGACCACCCGGCACGATGACGGGGCGATGGTCCCGACCACGCCCTGATCAGTTAGGGACAGCTCGGGCCCGGAACGATTGCCCATGTCCGGACCTGGTTCCATGAGGGCTAGGTGCCTATTTCGCACGGATGGCTTCCGAATAGGCGACCGGGTGATTGCCGCCAAGCTCAACGAAGCGCTCATTGAGGGCGTGAGCGATGAGGTCATGGTCGTAGGTGCTGGGGGCCAGTACTCCATACAGGTAGGCCTCGAGCTCGAAGGCGGTGCTCATGCCGCCGAATTCGAAGTAGCGCAGCCAAAGCTCGCCGTGCGAGAGCCCCGCTTCCTGGCGGTAGGTGTCAAGGATGTCAACCGGCGGCTCACGCATCGAGGCCGAATTCGGGCCCAAGTTCGAGTTCACGAGCAGACTGGATCATTGTTTGAGCCTGTTGGCGAAGTGGTTCCCCGTGATAAAGCGAGAGGCGTAGGAGATCAGAAAAAGCCGCTTCCTCGTCGACCCCTTCGCGCTCCATGAGGATGCCGGTGGCCAGGGTGATGGTTCTTCGGCTGAGAAGCGCCTCTTGGTACCGAAAGGCCATCTGCGTGTCGCTTACCCCGGCTCCGGCGTCGCTCAAGATGACCGAGGCTTTCTTGGCAAAGACTGCTGCTGCGGCCTGATCCTTGGTGGTGAAGGCCAACGGAGTGCGCGAGTAGATGTTGAGCGCCCCGACTGGCTGGTCGAGGGCTTTGAGAGGTGAGGACAATATGGCATTGATTCCGAGTCCTAAGGCCTGGGGCGTGAAGGCGGGCCAGCGGGTCTCGCCAGCCAGGGCTGGTGCATGGAACCGCTGACCTTGTATCGAGGCATCGACGCAAGGACCTTCGCCGGTCTTGTACTGGTCAGTGTCCATGTCCATGATCGTCTGATCGCTGGCCGCCACGGTCGAGAGTCGGCCGTGGCGGAGCAATGACACACTCACGCCATCGGCCCCCTCGACCAGGGCCCGGGCCAACTCGACAATCAGTCGGAGCGCCCCGTCGATTACATCAGGATCCGATGGCATGGCGGTCACTCTGCGAAAGTCTTCCGAGGGGCCGTCCTGACCGCTCGGAGCCCCCATAAGGGGCAATGCCTTTGCTTCGTGCTTTTCAACATGCTCGTTCTCGGCGGCGACACGATCGAGCAATCGGGACATCTCGGCCATTTCCATCATGCCGAGGAGACGATTGACCAGATCCGACGGGGAGCGGATGGTCAACGTCGTGTCCATCTGGGCCAGCCGCCTCTCGGCATTGGCGATCGCCATCATGCCGGTAGGTCCGATGGAGTCGAGCTCAGAGACGTCGAGCACGATCGAGGCCGGGTGGCGGTCAATCGCGGCGTCCAAAGTGGCCCCAAGCGTGAAAGCGCCTTGATGCTCGACGCTGCCATGGAGGGCGACGACCGCTTCGGTGCCTTCAAAGTTGGTGGTGACCCCGAATTGGGGCCATGAGTCAGTGGTCATGTCTCGACAACCGCACGGTTCGGCCATTCTCTTGCAAAGGCCAGTCTGCGCAGCCTGCCACAACCTGCGGTCGGACCCAGGGGGTGGACCATCTACGACTGGAGGGACGGTGCCCAGAGGCGCGATGCCAAGCAACGATGGATGCGGCACTGAGACGCATGGCGTCTCTTTCGGTATGGCGGGCGGCGAAGGCCGTCCTGACGGAACCCTCGCTGCAGAAGGTAAGCACTCTCAGGCTACTACCCGCTGTCTCGTAACCACACAATCGTGTGACGTCGCACTTCCAGCGCACCGACAGCGGCACCAGAGGTGTAGGACTCCCCTTCAGATGAAGGGTCTGGGGCACAGACCTTTGGACGTGGCAACGAGGCACTCGGCGAACCGGGGCACGGCCTATGTCGGAAAAATGGGGACGTCGGCCAAGTGGCATGAACTATTAGAGCGTCTTCGTTCTGCTGCTGAGCAGGTCGCGGAATCAACATCGGCAATGCAGCTTCAAACGCAATTGTCTGAATTCGACGGTGCAGCAGGGAGCGTGTTCACCGATTCGTCGGCAAACGCCGCATCGTCGCCCATTTCTAAGTGGCCGAGATAGAACCCGGGCCGGCCTGGGTAGACCCATACGGACGGCAGCGTGATCGTCGTGCCAAACTTTGGGTCTTCCCACATAGGCTGCGCCCGAGCAGTGGGCCAGACCTTCCATTGCAGGGATGTTCCTTGGACGCGGGCGCACATGCGCCATGGCAACGAGGGAATAATTCCACCGGGGTCGAAGGCCTCGGCCAGATCGACAGTTCCCAGAACCTCGAAAGAACCATTGCTGAAGCCAATGGCATTGAAGATCCAGTTGCCGCCATTCCAGATGTTCTTCATGACACACAGTGCTCTGACACAAGATCCGCCGGCCTCAGCGATCCGGAGGGCCACACCCTGTTGAGCAATTGGTCCGTTAGTGGTCCCCCAGGTATCGCACGCCTGATGATTGAGTGTGCGAGCAACATTCGATGCTCTCCACACCATGCGCAAATTTCTGCCCGTCCCATCAGGGGCGTGGACACTCACCGAACGGCCATCGGGTCCCTCATTGAATTCGTACGATTGAGGTCCATCACCAGTGGCGAGTGAGGCGACCAATCCATTTCGATGCTGACCGTCAATTGCAGTCTCGGCGAGTGCGCCGGAGTGCCCCAACGAGTTGGTGTCACTCTCCATTGTCGGTTCGGTACCGCTGGGCCCATTCGGATGGCACTCGGTCGGGTATTTCGCAGGGGATGTTGGCGGACGGACGTTCCGTGGCAGCGGTTGCGGCCGCTACCAGGGCCGAATAGATGAGAACGACAGCGATAAGCACAAACGCGGCTACGACGAGAATCACCATGATGTCAGCATGCGCCGGCTCAGCGAGAGACCAACAGTGCCATATGGTCCATTCTCGCTACGAATGAAGGACATGCACGGCAACGGAAGCGTTCCTGGCTTCACCGCCCAATGGCGGACTCCGACACCCATCGAGATTGATGAACGAAGTGAATGGAAATACATGTTGCTTACGGGCTGTGCTTTTGGTTAGGGCTGACACTGCCTCGCTAAGCTGCGGGACGCAGTTCAGCTTCTTGGTGCGAGCTGGAATCATCGTCGTCGGTGTCGTCGCCGATCTGATGGGTGATCCACGACGGCTTCTTGAGCGCGTAGAAGATCAGCGGAGGAGCACCGAGTACAAGAATTACCGCTCCCACCACGTAGGGATAGGCGGCGCTCGGTATACCAGTCAACCCGGCTGGCGGCACGAAGCCGAGCAGAAAAGCACCGAGCGATGCACAGAATCCAACGCCGGCAACCAGCGTCATCGCCGGCACACGATATGGACGGGCCACGTCGGGCTTGGTCCGTCGCAGCACGATGGCTGAGGCGAACATGAGCATGTACATCAACAAGTAAAGAGCCGCTGCCATGTCGACCAGAGTGAAGAACGAGGCGCTGACATTGGGAATAACGATGAACAATGCGGCTAGCACAGTGACGATGAGAGCTTGGAGTACAAGAATCCCCACCTGCACCCCAGCTGCATTGCGACGTTGGAGCACCTTGGGGAGTACCCCGGTTTCCCCGGCCAAAAGGAGACCCTTGCTTGGGCCAGCAATCCAGGTGACGACCGAGGCCAAGGCACCAATACCGATGGCGGCAGCAAGTATCGGGCTGAGCCAACCAGCTCCGAAGTGATCGAAGAATAGCTTGAAGGTCTCCATGATGCCCGAGGTGAGGCCCAGCTGGGCCTTGGGCACGATGACGGCGATGGCAATCGTCGGGAGGACGAAGACACCCAAAATGAGGGCCGAGGCGATAGCGATGACTTTGGGGTAATCCCTCTTTGGTTTCTCCATCTCATTGACGTGGACGGCATTGACCTCCATCCCGGCATAGGCCAAGAAGCTGCTGACAATGAGCACGATGCTGGATAGTCCGGCAAACGGTGGAATCACGTCATGGACGTGGAGTGGAGCATTGGATTTGAGCCCCAACCCCAGCCACACCGCGCCAGCGACAATGAGCAAGGCGCCTGGGATCAACGTGCCAATGACGCCGCCCCACGAGCCGACCTTGGCGAACAAGGTGCCGCCTTTCAGACTGACCAGGGTAGAGGCGTAGTACAAGATCACGATGACGGCAGCCGTGAAAAGGCCCGAGTTCGCCAGGTGTTGATCTCCAATCACGAAGGCGATGGCGGCAGCTATGAAAGCGAGCTGAACGGGGTACCAGACGACGTTCTGGATCCATTGGAGCCAGACGGCCGTGAATCCCCAGCGATTTCCGAGTGCTTCGCGCACCCAGACGTAGACGCCGCCCTTCCAACCCGTGGCCAGCTCAGCGGCCACCAGCGCAGTAGGGATCAAAAAGATTAATGCGGGAAGCACGTAGAGCGTGATTGAACCGAGGCCGAAGGTGGCGGTTGTGGGCAGACTTCGGAGACTGGCCACGACAACCACAGTGAGGATGGCTAATTGGCCCTTGCTGATACGGCTCGTTCTCGAAACCTTTTCGCGAGTGGTAGGCGGGGCAGTCTTGATGCTCATGTCAGCCTCAATCAATGGTGGAAGGTTGTGGTAGTCCGACCCTCGTGGGGGAGCGGGCTTTGGAGTCCATCGAGGTAGCGCACCGACGAATGGAGCTGGTCGACCAACGCGTCGGCCAGGTCCATGGACAGCCCATTGCGGACGACGATGCGTTGCACGGTCAGGTCAGTGAGATCGGCCGGCATCGGGTAGGCCGGAATCAGCCAGCCGGATTGGCGAAGGTGGTTGCCCAGATCGTAAAGATCCCACTTGTCGGTGTAATCCTTCTTGAGCCGCCAGGCGAAGACTGGGATGTCCGAAGCGTCGTTCCACAGCTCGAATGGCTCCATTTTGGAGACCTGCTCGGCCAGGAACCGGGCGACATCACTAGAGGCTTGCTGGACCGCGCGAAAGCCGGAGCGGCCCAGGCGTAAGAAGTTGTAGTACTGCAGGAGCACCTGGGCTCCGGGGCGAGAGAAGTTGAGCGCGAAGGTGTCCATCTCACCACCCAGGTAGCTGACCTTGAAGACCAGGTCTTCGGGCAGGTACTCCGAAGAACGCCAAACGACCCAACCGAGTCCGGGATAGACCAATCCGTATTTGTGGCCGCTAGTGCTGATCGAATGCACCCGTTCCAGGCGAAAGTCCCATTCGAGGTCGGACTGCAGGAACGGGGCAATAAAACCACCAGAGGCACCGTCAATGTGGATGGGGACGTCGAACCCGGTATCCCTTTGCACTTGATCGAGGGCAGCCGCGATCTCTTTGACCGGTTCGTACATGCCGGTGAAGGTGACGCCCATTATGGCCACCACCCCAATGGTGTTCTCGTCAACGTACGACGCCAGGTTGTGTCCGTCGAGCGTCTTGTGTTCTTCGCTGATCGGTACGTAGCGGGGCTCAACGTCGAAGTAGTTGGCGAACTTCTCCCAGCACACCTGGACCGCCGAACTCATGACAATGTTCGGTTTGTCCGTCGGCTTGCCAACCGCCCTCCTGGCCGTCTGCCAACGTCGCTTGAAGGCCAGGCCCCCGAGCATGCAGGCCTCAGAGGACCCAATAGTGGATGTCCCGATAGTTGATTCCGGATCAGGTGCATGCCACAGGCGGGCCAGGATCTTCCAACAGCGATCCTCGATGCCGGCTGTGGCCGGGTACTCGTCTTTGTCGATCATGTTCTTGTCGAAGGACTCGACGTAGAGCTTGGTGGCCAAAGGGTCCATCCAGGTACCCACAAACGTGGCCAGGTTGAGCCGGGCGTTGCCGTCGAGCATGGCCTCGTCGTGCACTATTTGGTAGGCGGTTTCAGGCAGCATCGAGTCCTCGGCTAGTGCAAACTTCGGGCCCTCTGTCGCTTCGCCGGGGCGGGCAAAGAGAGGGTTGATGGCAAAACTGCCTGGGTTGGTGGTCACGGAGTGGGTCGGCCTTTCGTAGTTCCTTCGGGTGATGATGGACAGTGGATGGGAGCGGCTCGGTAGATTGCTGAACCAAGGGAGCGCTCCGATTGAAAAGAGTTAGCAACCACAGAGTCGACGCTGGCCTGTCGGTGGGATGGTGGACTTAGTGGCAGAGCTGAAATGCGGTGCAACACGTAACCTGCGATTTAGCCGCTTTCATGAGTGCCGTTTGTGGCCGCCACCCGAATCGGTGTCACATCAGCAGCGGCCGGCATGGGTGCTCCCGAAGCTGCATTTTCACGAGCCAGGAATGCCCCCAGCTCAGCGATCGTCGTCATGAGCGGAGCAGGGAATACCACCGTGGTGTTCTTGTCGACGCCAATTTCGACCAAGCTTTGGAGATTCCGAAGTTGAAGAGCCAGAGGATGCGCCATCATGATGTCGGATGCATCCCCGAGGGCGGCCGCAGCCATGGACTCCCCCTCAGCGTTGATAATTTTTGCTCGCTTCTCCCGCTCGGCTTCGGCTTGTCGAGCCATTGCCCGCTTCATGCTTTCGGGCAACTGAATATCCTTGAGCTCAACGAGAGTTACTTCTATGCCCCAGTCTGTTGTCGTCCGATCAAGAATTTCTCGAATGTCGAGATTGATGCTGTCGGTCTCAGACAATGTCTCATCAAGCGTGTGCTGACCAACGACCTTACGCAGGGTGGTCTGCGCTATCTGATCGATTGCCGCATCGACACTCTCGATGGCCACAACGGATTTCACCGCGTCCACGACGCGGAAATATGCGACTGCCGACACATCTACGCTGACGTTGTCTCGCGTGATGATGCCTTGAGATTGAATCGGCATTGTAACGATCCGCAGCGAAACTTTGCGCAGCGAATCCACGAAGGGAATGATCACCTGGAACCCTGGCTTGCGAGTGCCGACGACACGCCCAAGTCGAAAGAGGACTCCCTGTTCGTATTGCTTGACAATTCGGGCCGCTAGCGCCAAAGCCAACAGAATGAGTACGACCGCAACGACAACAACGATAATGAAAATGTTCATAGACCCAGTGTGTGGGGGTCGGCCTAATGCCGATAGTGCCGAACGGTCCCACTTGATGTCGTGTCTGACCTGATAGCTGGTCATGGAGAGCGAGCCATAGGTGTAACCGTCAACCAGTACCTCTGCCGCCGAATCGGCGGCAGAGGCCGGGCGGCGATATATAGGAAATAGGGCCCAACGGGCCCCATAGTGATGCCGAATCACTGCGACCAGTGCGGCCTGTTGCTCACTATCAAGGGGTGATCCGACACGCTAGGAGTGACGAGTGAGAGCGCAACTCATGTTGCCCAACTAGCCGAGGGGTGCCGTTCGCCTCTAGTGACGGACTGCAATGTCTGTGAAAGTTCAGTCCTGGAAGAGAGGGGCGTCACCATGCGCGCAATCAAGTGAGCAAAGACGGCCTTGGCTCAAGAGTACAGGTGGTTGCACTCGCCACCCTCTGCGCTGTCCTGTTCTTAACGTTTCTCGACAACACGATCGTAAGCGTCGGCTTGGCCAATGTGCAGAGTGATCTTCACGCCGGGGTGACGTCACTGCAGTGGGTGGTGAATGGCTACGCGCTGACATTCGCGGCGTTGATGCTGGCTGGCGGCACCCTCGGAGACCTCCTTGGACGCAAGGTCATCATGTTGGCCGGCGTTGCCACGTTCTGCGCCGGTTCTGTAGTGGCAGCTGTGGCCCCAAACGTCGACCTACTGATAGTGGGTCGAGTGATTATGGGTATCGGTGCGGCAGCCTCAGAGCCTGGAACCCTCTCGATAATTCGCCACGTCTACCCTGAGAAAGGAAGTCGCGCTGACGCGTTGGGTGTGTGGGCCGCCGTATCGGGGTTGGCGCTCGCCCTGGGGCCGGTGGCCGGAGGAATCCTGGTGGGACTTTGGAGTTGGCGAGCCATCTTCTGGTTCAACCTGGCTATCGGCGCGATTGCCTTCGTCTTGGCCTTGATCTTCGTACCGGAGACCTCGGATCGGGAAGGGCGCCGAATCGACTATGCGGGCATCGTCCTTGGGGCGTTGGCACTCGGAGCAGCGTCCTTCGGAGTGATTCAAGGAGAAGTATCTGGCTATCGCACATGGTGGATTATTGGCCTGTTCGTAATTTCGGGCGTGGCCGCCTGGGCGTTCCTCCATGTGGAGCGGCGGGTCCAAAGCCCAATTCTCGATCCGTCGATGTTCCGCAAGCCGGCGTTTACTGGATCAATCTTCGTTGCCTTTGCGGCCTACTTCGGTACCTTTTCCATTTTCTTTTTCACGGCGCTCTATTTGCAGGTGGTGGTGAACGCTTCTGCGTACGCAACGGCAGTCGTCTTCATACCAATGGCATCTGTCTTGATTGCGGCGTCGATCCTGACCGGTCCATGGGTCGCACGTAAGGGACCGCGCATGCCCATGACAATCGGTTGCATCCTGGCGGCGGGAGGCATTCTTGGCACCAGCCTCATCCTGGGGCCCCACGTCAATCTCCTCGATCTTGGGTTCGTCTTACCGATCGCTGGAATTGGCTTCGGTATCATGTTGGTCCCGGTCACCTCGACGCCGCTGACCGTCATTCGACCCGAACGTTCGGGTATGGCTGCCTCGGCAACCAATACCAGCCGCGAAATGGGGGCTGTATTCGGGGTGGCCATCCTCGGAGCCATCGTCAATGCGAAATTGACTGGTGGATTGGCGGACCGTCTCAAGGCCATCGGAATCCCTCCAAACTTTCAGTCCCTGGTGATACGAGCAGTCAATGGTGGTGGGCTTGGCGGAGGTGGAGCCGCCAATGCGGCCGAGAAGTCGAAGAACGCTGCCGTTTCGAAGATAGCCACAAAGGTCGTCAATGCGGCTTACGAGGCCTTTGGTTCGGGCCTTCATCTCGCCCTCGAGATCTCCGGGTTGCTTCTCGTGCTTGGAGCGCTCGTCGCAGCCCTTGCGGTTCATTCCACCAAGGGAGAGATGTATGACATCTGATCGCACCTCCATTGTCTCAGACGAAGCTGAAATATCAGGGTAGGGATAGGCGCTGATGTCTCAAAAAATTACGACGGTGGCCCATTGTCGCGGCGATCAGCGAACGGTAAGCGCACGATTGCTCTCAATGCGTCAGGATCGGACATGAGGAAATGGTGGGCGCCGTCAACGATGCGGGGCTACCGGTCCTCGTGGCTAAGCAAAGATGCCCTAGCGAGTTTGGCCTTGGTGGCGATTGCCCTGCCATCGCAAATGGCCACTGCTCGGTTGGCCGGAGTACCAGTCGTATTTGGACTTTACGCGTTCGTGGCCGGAACGGTGCTGTACGCGCTAATCGGAACGAACCGTCATCTGTCCGTCGGGGCGGATTCCACCATCGCACCAGTACTCGCCGTTGGAGTGGCCTCGATTGCCGTTGTGGGCACGTCTCGATATATGACCGTCATGGCGTTGGCGGCACTTTTGATCGGCGTGGTTCTGATCATGGTCGGGGTTCTGCGCCTGGGATGGATCGCAGAGTTCCTCTCTACACCCGTCATTGGCGGTGTGCTGGGTGGCATAGCGGTCGAAATTGTTGTCCGTCAACTACCAAGCGTTCTCGGCGTATCCGGTGGCGGCACCTCTACCATTGGGCGAATCAGTGACGTCGTGTCAGAAGTCGGGAGCATAAACGGATGGTCAGTTGGAATCGCCGTTGGCACATTCGTCCTTATCGCCGGCGGTCGACGTATCGATCGGCGACTTCCGGGGGCGCTTTTGAGCGTGGTGCTCTCAATCGTGTTGGTTGGTGTCTGTAATTTGGTCAACAGGCATGGCGTTGAAACGATTGGTCATGTCAATGGAGGAGTCCCGCACGTTGCTTTTCCAAAGGCCACATGGGCAGACTGTCGGCAATTGATTGGACCCGTCCTCACAGTGGCTTTCCTATGTATTGCACAAACGGCTGCCATCGCTCGGAGATCCAACGCAAGTACCCAATCATCTTCCGACTTCAATCGAGATCTAATTGGTATCGGAGCTGGAAGTATCGCTGCCGGATTCATCGGAGCGATCGCCGTCGATGCCAGTCCGCCCAATACCATAATTACCGCTGCGTCAGGTGGGCGCTCGCAGCTCACGAACGTCTTTGCAGCTTCTGTCGTGGCGGTGGCAATACTGACGCTGACTGGCCCCCTGGCCAATCTGCCGTTAGCCACACTTGGGGCGACGCTGATCTTCATTGCTTTGAAGCTGTTCAGTCTTCGCGAATTTCGAACTGTCTTTCGTTTCGACCGTATTGAGTTCGCCCTGTCTGCGCTCACCCTGCTGGTGGTGGCGCTGATCGGAATAGAACAGGGCGTGATACTTGCCATGATCGTTTCGTTGGCTGACCGGACTCGGCGCTCTGCCCGTCCGCGCGACACGCTGCTCGGACGTGAGCCGGGGACCGACCACTGGATACCAGTCGACATTGATCGAGAGACTGAGCAAGTACCCGGTGTTCTGGTCTACCTGGTCTATGCCCCGCTTTGGTATGGAAATGCCCATTACCTTCGGTTTCGGATCCAGCACCTTGTAGATGCGGCAACTGTTCCGATTCAGGCTGTGATCGTTGATGCCGACGGTATGTCTGACATTGACTTCACCGGTCTGCAGACATTGCGGGACCTCGCAGCCGAACTTGCCCAGCACGGCACGTCCATCGCCATCGCCCGGGCCTCGCATCTTGTCCACCATGATCTCAAACACGGAGCGCTGTTGGCTGAGCTTGGTTCAGACCATTTGTTCACCTCAGTCGAGGATGCGGTGGCCTCTCTTGGCCCCTCCTCGTAATCCAGTCCGGAATAGCGGCCCAGCTCGGTCAAGCGGTGCTTCTATTCGCGAACCCGGCTCAGGTGTGCACGCCGTTCGGCTAACCGTCCGGCGTATGCCGCGGCTTCTGAACGTCGACCCATCCCCAGTTTGGAGAGGAGATTCGATACATAGTTTTTGACTGTCTTGTCGGAAAGGAAAAGTTCTTCGCCGATTTCCCGGTTGGTTTTTCCTGCAGCAATACATTCGAGGACCTCTAACTCGCGATGAGTCAACCGATTGACGCCTTCGTTTTCTTCATGGAGAGTGCGAAGGTCGTCCAGGACGCGGTGTATGTCGGCTTCATCAATGAGCATGTGACCCGACGCAACGGCCCGTACCGAGGCAACCAGCTCGTTGTCACGAACCTGCTTGAGGACGTACCCCGTGGCGCCAGCCATCACCGTTTGAGCCAGTGCCTCGTCGTCGGCGAACGAAGTCAGCATGAGACAGGCCACCTCAGGGTGCTGGGATCGAATGTCACGGCACACATCAATGCCGCTTCCATCGGGAAGGCGGACGTCGAGAATGGCCACGTCAGGATGGGCATCAGGAATTAAGGCCAAGGCGTCGTCAGCGGTGGCCGCCTCGCCGACGATGGCAAAGTCGTCTTGGGTTTCCAGCATTCGCCGAACGCCTTCTCGGACAATTTGATGGTCATCGAGCAGGAAGATGCGGATCACAGTGCCTCCAGTCTGCCCACATACGGGACGAGGGAGTAACGGGTGTTCCTTCGTGGCACAATGTGGCAGTGCCCTATCACGCCATCAGCGATTCTGGGCAGCTTCAAGCCCTGCTTGATGGGGTGATCGCAGTCGAATCCGAGACTGAACTTCCCGGCGTGATGCGGAAGATTGCCGAGACAGCATGCACGCTGACAGAGGCTCGTTACGGTGCCCTTAGCCTGGTTGATCCCTCCGGTAAAGGCTATGGCGAGTTTGTCTACGTCGGAATGGATGAAGAGACCGTTGGCGCTATCGGTCAGATTCCAAACGGAATGGGCCTTCTGGGTCTTCTGGTCAGCGACCCCAAACCATTGCGATTGTCTGACTTGACGACACATCCGGCCTCCATTGGTTTCCCGCCGGATCATCCCAAGATGCGAACGTTCCTCGGTGTTCCGCTCAGGATTGGTGACGAGGTCCTGGGCAACCTTTATGTGACCGAGAAGAGCGGTGGAGCCGAGTTCACCTCGACCGATGAAGCACTCGTCGTGACTCTCGCTGGAGCGATTGGCATTGCTATGGACCACGCTCGGATGAGGAAACACGTCGGCGAGTTGAACTTGGCGGCGGAGCGAGAGCGTCTTGCTCGTGATCTTCATGACACGGTCATCCAACGTCTCTTTGCTACCGGCATGTCGTTGCAGTCGGCGGTGCCCAATATGGTTGACGGTGATCCGAGATCCCGAGTGGAAGAGGCCGTCCAGGAGCTCGATGACACTATTCGGCAGATCCGCACCACCATTTTCGCTCTTGATCCACCCATCGTGGCCCAAAGAGGAGTGCGAAGCCAGGTGCTCGATGTGTGCGCAGAAATTGCTCAGAATCTTGGTTTCGAGCCCGAGGTCAGATTCAACGGAGCCATTGACCGCTACGTCAGCAAGGACGTAATTCCCGAGCTTTTGGCAACGCTGCGCGAAGCGTTGTCCAACGTGGTTCAACACGCTAGAGCGCATCATGTAGTTGTCGACCTGACGGTCGACGTTGATGTTCACATGCGGATTATTGATGACGGAGTTGGAGTGAAACGGGACAACTATGAACCCGGGCGAGGTCTGATCAATATGGCCAAACGAGCGCAAGAACTCGATGGGTCGTTTACCATGAGCGACCGTCCCGAAGGTGGCAGTGAGCTGACCTGGCGCGTCCCCCTCGGCGAATAGTCCCCGACTCAGAGCAAGCCCAGACGCGCCAACCCGCTCGATTCGCGGCCAAGGCGAGGCGAGCGGGTTGGACGTGATCATGGGAATGAAAGCGAACTGCTTAGGCTGAGAGCAGAACGGGTTCGGGAGTGGTGTGCACGAGCAACTCAGCGTCTGCCGTGGTCTTGCGAGCGTGCCAGAATCCCAATCCGACCAGAAGTGCCATGACGGCGGCAAGAACGAATGCCGCTATGCCGGCCCACAAGGCGATGAGACCGAATTCCGAGAAGGCATACGCCTCCAAAAGGAGCCCGCGCAGGGTGGTGCCTTGAAACGACGTCTGGACTTCGGCGGTCAATGCCGCATTGGTTGGGTTGGCCCGAGAAGCGTTGCTGACGGCTGAATAGATGCCGCCATAGGGCATCTCGCTGAGGTGCGCGGCAATGAAGTCATTGGCATAGGCCTCGGCCTGTGCCCCAGTCGTGAGCGGCTCCCCAGCGTACTTTTCAAGGGTGGGAATCATGGCCGGAGTGATCTCAGTTCCGGCCTTGGCGTGGGAGAACGCCGCCTTGGTCGGGAAGACGATCTGTTGTTCGGCCAACTGACTATGGACATTTGAGTTGGCGAAGCTGTAGCCCCACATCAGCAGCCCTCCGGCCACTACGAGCACTACCACCATGACAAGTCCTCCAGCACTGGCGATGAAATCGAACACTTTTCGCTGCATAGTTGAGATTCCTTTTCTAATGACGTATGGCTCCAGCGTGCATGGCGGAAGAAATGTTGAATAGGGCCGAATGACCCCACTCCCGAATTCGGAAGCGGCCGGCGTTCTTGACCAAGAATCGAGCTTCAACCAGAAGGAGTTGGTCGAAATGGTGCCGTTTGGCCCTTGGGTCGAGACGTCACGTGCGCTCAGGGTGACTGCATGACTTCTTTCCCTCATTCAAGCGGGTATGACCAGGCAGGGAGCGATACCGGGCCTGAGTGGATCTCGTTTGACATCGAGGTGATCGTGGGTCTGACAACGACGGTTGCCGTGCTCAAGATGCCACGACAGTCTGCTCTTGCCGACATGTCTCGCAATAACAGTCGCCACCTTTCAGTGATTCGGCGCCAGTTGTGAGCGCCCTCCCAATTGCTACGCCCACGAAGACTCCGCACACCGGAGACCTGTCCCGCCGGGTGTCACATCGTCAGGCTGGGCTTGGGCTGAGCACCGAGGAACTGGCAGAGCGGGCGGGCATGAACGTTGGGTATTTGGAGTACCTCAAGCACAGCCCGGCTGCTGAGATGTCGATCTCGGCAACACTTCGCCTGGCAAACGCACTCGACACCACCGCAAGAGCGCTTGTAGGTGGCGAAGTTGATCGTCCACCGGGCGGGGGGCGAGCGGGCCTACATCCGTCACTTGAGACGCTCTCTCAGGATGAATGCCGCGCTCATCTCAGTGCTGGCGGGGTTGGCCGCATCGTCTTTTCAACCGCTACTGGACCGGTTGCGCTACCGGTGAACTTCGTATCGCCCAACGCTGACGTGATTTTTCGCACCGTTGAGTCAGTGGCAACGGCGGTCGAACTTGAGGAAACAGTCTCTTTTGAGGTTGACCGAATCGACGATGCGATGAGTGAGGGCTGGAGCGTATTGGCGACCGGGAACCCGTATCGAGTCGAAAATCCCCAAGAACGACATGAGCTCGAAATTCTTGACGTCGAGCCATGGGCTGGTGGTGTCCGCAACGTCTTCATGTGGATTGCCACCGAAACCCTCTCGGGGCGGGTCATCGTCCAACAGGCCGATCCGGAGCCCGAACCATCTCCCGGCGAATAGGAATGCCTGGCGCGTCCGCCAACTGACCCTAAGGGGCACGGCTTGAGGAAGCAGCCCCCCTTTCATCATCAGTGAAGGGAGCCGTTCGGCCCTACTCGCTCTGCCAGTTGTGGCTCAAGGTCAATGCAACAGACTCAAAGGAGAGGTCCATGAAAGCACTCGTCTACAACGGTCCAGGACTCAAGGCGTGGGAGGACGTTCCCCATCCCTCGGTGCGTGATGACACGGACGCCATCGTCAGGGTGGACACCACAACCATTTGCGGTTCCGACCTGCACATCTTGAAGGGGGATACCCCGGAAGTCACTGCGGGTCGCATTTTGGGCCACGAAGCTGTGGGAACCGTCGAAGAGGTTGGGACCGGCGTCAAGACACTTTCGGTCGGTGACCGCGTTCTGGTGTCTTGTATTTCGGCGTGTGGGGCGTGTCGCTTCTGTCGTGAGGGTCGATATGGACAATGTCTGGGCGGTGGGGGTTGGATTCTCGGACACATGATCGATGGAACGCAGGCGGAGTATGTACGGGTGCCCTTTGCCGACACCTCCACCTATCGGGTGCCGGAAGGAGTGAGCGACGAGGAGATCCTCATGTTGGCCGATATCCTGCCCACCGCCTACGAGGTGGGTGTCCTCAATGGCAAGGTCCAACCAGGAGACACCGTCGTCGTTGTTGGTGCAGGTCCTATTGGGTTGTCCGCCATTACCGGTGCGCTCCTGTATTCCCCGAGCCATGTAATTGCCATCGACTTGGCCGACGCTCGTCTTGACGCTGCCAAGCGATTCGGTGCGGACCTGACGTTCAACAACAGCAAGCCAGGAGCGCTGGAGTATGTGCATGAACTGACCGGGGGACTCGGCGCCGATGTGGCGATCGAAGCCGTCGGCGTTCCGGCCAGCTTCGAGTTGTGTGCTGAACTGGTCCGCCCGGGTGGACACGTGGCGAATATCGGAGTCCATGGAAAGCCGGCCACGCTGCACCTCGAATCCCTGTGGACACGTGATGTGACCATCACGACGGGTCTCGTCGATACGTACTCGACACCGACGCTCCTTCGCCTGGTGACGGCCCACCAGATTGATGCTGCTCGCTTCGCCACCCATCACTTTGATCTGAACGACATGCTTGACGCCTACGACGTGTTTGCCCGATCGGCCGACACGGGAGCCATCAAGGTAGTTCTGTCCCGTTCAGTCTGAGTTGGAGATGTCCCATTTGCATTGCCGTTTCGGCGCACACGAACGACGTGCCGGTACCAGCATCAAGGCAGGTGTGGTCGGTACTGCCGTCGTTCTGGCAGGGCTGGTGGCGGGCGGGTGTAGCTCGGGACCAGCGGCCAGGACGTCGGCACCGCCCTCCACCAGTACATCGAAGTCAAGTGCTGTGTCGACCACGGTCCCGGCCACTTCGACAGTTTCTTCGACTACGGCGCCACAGGTGACTAACGCAGCAGTAGCATGCCAAAACAGCGACATCAAGGTGATTCCGCTCGGCTATGGCGCTGCTGCTGGCAATGTTGCCGAGACAATTGGATTCGTCAATGTCGGCGATCGGTCGTGCTTTCTGAGCGGCTATCCAGGAGTCGCGGGCCAGAACGCCCAAGGGAACCAAGTAGTCCAAGCCACGCGTGAGCTGAACGGCATGCTGGGCGGTGTCCATGACAGCTCCTCGGCGCCGCCTGTGGTGGCCCTGGCACCAGGCCAAACCGCTTCGGCTGATGTTGAGGGTGGGGATGCCCCAGTCGGTAATGCGGGATCATGCGCGTATTACCCGTACTTCCTAGTGACGCCTCCGAATGAGACCCAATCGATGTCCATTTCCAATATCGGGGTCCAGCAGCCAGGGACCGCGTTGCAGGGCTTTCCCGGATGCGACCCGATAAGGATCGATCCAGTGGTGTCGGGGGACACCGGGCGCGCCAGCTGAGTACGCAGCGGGTTGCTTGAAGGTAGTTGAGGCTACATGGACGCCAAAGGAAAGGCCGCTTCAGGGCGCCAGAGGCGTTACGGGGTCTGAAGGACAGGAACCGTGGCATGGGTTCCTGTCGGTCCATGGGACCACCGGTCAGCGGCAACGTGAAGCCGCCTTCGTGTGGACATCCCGGCATGCGCAGAACAGGAGCACGCAGATAACAGCGGCTCTACGTGCCGCGCATCATCTGACAACTTCAAGAATCATGCCCGAGCTAAGGCCGAACGGCACTACCTCGATGGAGGACTCAAGCAAATACTGAGGTGAACACGACACTCACCGAGAGAGTCTGAGAAAGCAGCTTTCATGATGCATTGGCAAACGGCATTTATGTGGATCGGAATCTTCACCCTGTGCGGTCTGGTGTTTTGGGCTGCGCATGCCGGGATGTCCAGTGCAATCGGTGAAGCGCAAAGCGGATACCGGGGCGCTCGGGCGCACCGGATCATTGACCGACGCTTGGAGCGAGGCGAGATCGATGGGCTCAGCTACGACCGGACTCGCCAGGTTATTGCCTTGCGCAATACGGCCATTCTCGTCGCTCTGGTCGCCGATAGCGATGCGGCCAAGGCAGATGGATTCTCCAACGACTCGTATGGGACCTGGTGATGACGGGATCAGCCCTTCAGAGCTTGGCATACGTTCACGGCCAAGCGAGGAACACACCACAAGTGCGTGGCGAGTTTGGTATCGATTCAGAGCTTGTCGACGATGTCTTGGCGATTGCAGTCGGTGAAGATGTCGGCCAATACAGCGCCTCCAATCTGGCGAATCAACTAGATCGAGCAATTGACCAGGGTCATCGAGATCTGGTGGTCGAGCTGTCAGAGATGACCTTTCTCGGCATTGCCGGAATCACAGTGCTCGTCGAAGCTGTTCGACGCATGACGGCGGTTGGTGGCCAGATCACCGTGCATTCTCCATCTCCGTTCATGCGACGGCTTCTTAGCTCCACCGGACTGGCGCAGCTGGCGGGGAAACAAGAAGGTTGTATGACGACCGGGAATTTGGATGTGAACGATCATCAATTGCTCGCAACTTCGCCTCGCCTTGCTGTTCCGCTGGAATGCACTGGAATCTCAGTCAATCTGACGTCGAACAGCGGCGTCAGCGTGCTGCGATGACAGATGCCCTCACCTCGCCAGCGGACGAAGCCGGACGACTAGTCGACGACCTCAAAACGTTATTGGCCAAATGGAGTGATCTTTTCGGCTCGACACTTCGCACGCAGGTTGCTGGCCAACCGTATGACCAAGAATCCATTCGTAGCCTCAAGGGCAATGAGCGGTCGGTTGGGCTCTCAACGAGAAATGAAGTAGCGATAACTGCCAATGTCAGTGGCAGGGTGTCCATTGCGCCTCGGCGTATTGTGTCGGTACCACGGACCCCTGTCGAGAAGGCACATTGTCGTGTGGATTCACATTCCGACGTGGAGTGCGCAAATCGATTGTCACCACCATGCCAAGCATGGGGTTCGGCGGTGTGTCAAAGAAACGGCATCGGGTTGCCCAATCAGCGACTCTTTGAATAGTCACTCTCCACGGCGGGTGCATGTGCGTCGCCTGTCAATCCTGCGCACGTTGCCTAGCCAAGATCACCTTCAGCGCCGCCATCTCCATAGGTCGAAAGAGCTGGTCGTACGGGCTGGAATGAGTCCAACCTTCAGGCGTAGTGATATCAGAATGGATCTTGTAGGAATCCTCGCCACGAATGGAGGCCTTCTTTGGTCCAATGCCCGGTCTTTGGATGGGGGTTCTGGTTGTGGACTTCAGAACGACAGACATGAGTGGGCCTCCATGGCGAGTGGCATCCAGTGATCTCCGAGGCGTGGAAAAGTGGGGGTCTGAGGTGGCCCGAACTTTCAGGCCCCGATTGAGCCAGTGGCAGAGTGGCCTTCGTCAGTCCGGTCTTCACCGATGGTTTCGAGTCATTTGGGAGTCGAGCGCCCAATCTTGCGAATCGATCGAGCCCTCTTCGATTCCTTGCAGGGCCGGATAGAAAATCGGATCAAGAGAGTGCCGTCTTCAAGGTCGGTGTCGATCGGAAAGCCTGAGTCGTGAAAGACGTCCAACATCACACGATTCTCGACCAGGATCAAGGCCGTAAAAGTGTCAATGCCTCTTCCCCAGGCCGCCTCCGACAGTTGGTCTAGGAGCAGCGTTCCGATTCCATGGAGTTGGTACTTGTCCGCCACGACGAATGCCACTTCAGCCTCAGAAGTGCCGGGAGTCTGGTTATATCGACCGACCGCGACGATGTGGTCGTCGTGGATGACCACGATCGCCAATCTGGACACGTAGTCAACGCAGGTAAAGCGCTCGACTTCGCTTGACGAGAGCTCAGTGTGCATGAAGAAATACCGGCGGTAGATCGATTGCCGGGAAAGCTGATCGTGAAAGGCGACAAGTCCAGACGCATCGTCTGGACGAATCGGGCGAAAGTGCAGAGTCGAGCCGTCCTGAGCCGTCAGATCGTGTTCAAGTTCGACAGGGTAATGGGGACTCTGGGGAAGTACCTCGTGATCACCAAGATCGAGCATGGTCGTCATGGCCTGGTGGGTTGCCTTTGCCATTGGTTCTCCATTCCACTTCGAGTGAGTTCGCGCTGCTCCTATCTTTGATACAGAGGGCAACCCTCAACAGGGCCAATCGGCACATTGTGCGTACGCCAGAAGCCGATGGATCGCACTTGCTGAAGTAGCCAGTTCACGATTTGTAAGTGGCGTTGAACTAAGTGGCCCGTTTTGGAATTAGGCGACCGTTGGTCCGATATGGGTAGGGAAGATCATCGACCTGTCGCCTCGTAGGGAAAAGGAATGGTCACAGCCATTGCCTCTTGCGCCCGTGGTGACCGAGTCCACCGCGTCGCGATTAGGGGCCTAACGGCACTACTGGGTCGACCCGAAGTTTCGTACCGTGCAGTCAACGGCCGCACATACGTCTGCAGATTGCCGACTGTCATCGCGTCGATGTCGAGCACACCGGTTCACCCACCTCAGGAGATGCAATGACCATTACCGCTGCTCGGCCCGCTTCGAGCCAATCGGAACCACCGATTGAGCCCATGTCGGCGCGCGACGAGAAGAAGGCCCACACGTTGGGACTCAGTTCGGCTACCGGGCTGGTCGTGGGCAGCATTGTTGGAACTGGTGTGTTCACTATGCCGGCGGTGCTGGCTGGCGCCGGCACCATGGGGATTATCGTCTTGGCCGTCATCGCCGTTGGCGCCATGCTCTTGGCCATTTTGTTCGGTCAACTGACCAAGCGGATCCCCAACAGCGACGGGGGCCTCTACGCCTACACCCGCCATGAGTTCGGTGATTTCGCCGGCTACTTGGTCGGTTGGTGCTATTGGATTCAAGCCTGGGCCGGAAATGCCGCCATCGTGTCCTCTTGGGTGTTTTACGTCGACGCTCTCTTTGGGCTGAGTCATCCCAGTGGCATGGAGAACTTCGGCATCGCCATCATCGGGCTGTGGGTGCCGGCGCTGGTCAACCTGGCTGGGGTCCGCCAGATGGCGTGGTTCCAGAATGTCACTGTCGTCCTAAAATTCATCCCGCTGCTGTTTGTCGGCATTGTGGGCTGGTTCTTCGTCCAAAAGGTTCACTTCGGTGCTTTCAACGCCTCAGGCGGCAGCCTCTACAGCGGCATCGGGATTGCGGCCGGTGTCGCTCTCTTCTCCTTCATCGGCGTGGAGGCAGCCGCGGTAACGGCCAAACGGGTCACCGACCCCCGTAAGAACGTGATGCGCTCCTCGATGATCGGTACCGTGATCAGCGCCATGTTGTACGTGCTGGTGACGGCGGTCGTCATGGGGTTGGTGGCTCACCACACGCTGATTCACACGGGATCTCCGTTCGTCAACGCCTTCCAGTCGATCTTCCCTCATGAGGCATGGGCCGGGAAGTTCATTGCTGCCATTGCCGTCATCTCTGGGATCGGTGCCTTGAACGGGTGGACCTTGATTGTGACCGAGACGTCACGGGCTATTGCTCAAGATGACCTGTTCCCACGGCCCTTCACCTGGACTGACCGTAAGGGAACGGCCTGGTTCGGCATCTTGGTCGGAACGGCGTTGCCATCTCTGCTCATGTTGTGGCGCTATAACACCAGCTCCGGGCTGACGATCTTCACCTATCTGGTTGACCTCACCGTGGTCACCGTGGCCATTCCCTACTTCTTCTCGGCCATTGCCCAGTTGACCTACCTGGTGTCACGTCGCCGACGGGTCCAAGGGTGGCAACTTGCTCGAGACCTCTCGGTGGCGGGCGCCAGTGTGTTGTTTTCCCTGTGGGTGACCTTCGCTGCGGGCTATCAGGTTGTGTACCAGGCCCTCGTAGTGATTCTGGCCGGTCTGATCCTCTACGCCTTCTTGAACGCTCGTCGCCAACGCCTGGGTGAGGCCAGCGAGCCGACCGACTTTGTCGACGAATCGCCAGCGACCGAGCTCGTGGGGTCCAAGTGAAGCCAGCAGTGAACGTCTCTTCGAATACAACCAGACAGGGAGTACCCGCCATGCAGTTTCGTGTTGAGTCAGAGGTCGGACAGCTACGTCGCGCCATCATTCACCGCCCAGGTCTTGAGCTCTCTCGACTGACCCCCAACAACATCAATGAGCTGCTCTTTGATGACGTGATGTGGGCCAGCAAGGCGCAAGAGGAGCACGACCTGTTCGCCCAAGAACTGCGGGACAAAGGCGTACTCGTCCATTACTTCGGACAACTACTGGCCGAGACGCTGGATCGACGCGACGGTCGGGAGTACGTGCTCGACCATGTGTGCACACCCGAAATCATGGGCCCATCGCTGGTCGATCCCACCCGGAAGCTGTTTGACGACCTAGATGGGCCCGCACTGTCCGAGTACCTGGTCGGGGGAGTACTCAAGGGCGATCTCCCAACGCTCAAGGCCAAGAGCCTCAAGTGGGACATGCTGCGGGCCGACGACTTCGTCCTCCCTCCGCTGCCCAATCATCTCTTCCAGCGCGACAACGCCTGTTGGATCTACAACGGCGTGACTATCAATCCGATGGCCAAGCCCGCTCGCCAGCGTGAGTCGTTGCACACCCGCGCTATCTACCGCTTCCACCCGCTCTTTGCCGATGCGGACTTCACCACGTATTACGGCGGTGACGACCTCAATCACCAGCCAGCCACCTTCGAAGGGGGCGACGTCCACGTCATTGGACATGGAACCGTGCTTGTGGGCATGGGCGAGCGATCGACCCCCATGGGGGTCGAGATCGTGGCCAAGGCCCTCTTCGAAGCCAAGCAGGCGGTCCGAGTGATCGCCATTGAACTGCCGCACTCACACGCCTTCATGCACCTCGACACCGTCATGTCGATGGTGGATCGGAACACCTTTGTCATGTACCCCTACGCCGACACGCACATGCGCAGTTGGACCGTGACCCCGGGCGATGAACCGGGACATCTCTCGGTCAGCCCCAACTACAGCCTGTGGGAGACCCTTTCGGAGGTCCTAGAAGTCAAGGGCGTCACCGTGCTCACGACGGACGAGGACACTCGGGCGGCCGAACGAGAGCAGTGGGACGATGGCACCAACTATCTGGCGGTGGCTCCCGGTGTCGTGCTCGGTTATGAGCGCAATGTCGCCACCAACGCCATGTTGGAGAAGCACGGTATCGAAGTAGTCAGGGTGGCCGGCAGTGAGCTCGGCCGCGGTCGGGGTGGCCCTCGGTGCATGACCTGTCCCGTCGAGCGTGATGCGGCATGACGCCTTCAGCGACTCAGAAAGGTGCGGCTTCCATGCCATTGCACGGACGCAATCTCCTTAAGGAAATTGACTTCACCAAGGACGAGTTTCTCTCCATCATTGACCTGGCCGAGCAACTTCGGGTCGAGAAGCGCAGCGGGAGTGAGCGGCAACGAATGAAGGGGCGCAACATCGCTCTGATTTTCGAGAAGACGTCGACCCGAACTCGATCCGCCTTCGAAGTTGGGGCCCACGATCAGGGTGCCCATGTGACGTTCATGGGTCCAGAAGACTCGCAACTCGGCCATAAGGAGTCGATGAAAGACACGGCCCGGGTGCTTGGTCGCATGTTCGATGGCATTGAGTATCGGGGGTTCTCGCAGGAACTGATCGAGATACTTGGAAAGTACGCCGGAGTTCCGGTGTGGAACGGGCTGACCGACCAGTGGCATCCGACGCAAATGCTGGCTGACATCCTCACCATGCGCGACCACGCCGGAAAGCCACTCGACGAAGTGGCGTTCTGCTACCTCGGCGATGCCCGTAACAACACGGCCAATTCGCTCCTCATTACTGGGGCCCTCCTAGGCCTAGATGTCCGCATCGCAGCGCCGAAGGACTTGTGGCAATCGTCCGATGTTCAAGCGTTAGCTCACACCTTGGCCGGCCATTCAGGGGCCCATATCACCTTGACTGAGGACGTCACCACCGGCGTTGCCGGTTGTGATTTCCTCTACACCGACGTCTGGCTGTCAATGGGAGAGCCGACCGAGGAGTGGGATGAGCGCATCGATCAGCTCTTGCCCTATCAGATCAACGCGGCAGCCATGAAGGCCACCGGAAATCCGGACGCCAGGTTCATGCATTGCCTCCCGGCCATGCACAACACCGAGACGGAGATTGGTCATCAGATATTCGAGAAGCGTGCGTTGACGGCGCTCGAGGTGACCGACGAGGTTTTCGAATCACCGGCGTCGATTGTCTTTGACCAGGCGGAAAATCGCCTTCACACGATCAAAGCGGCCATGGTGGCCACGATCGGGTCGTGAGATGCGCCTCGTCGTTGCTCTGGGTGGCAATGCCCTGCTACGGCGCGGAGAAGTACAAAGCGCGGAGGTTCAGCAAAAGCATGTGGCTGCTGCAGTTGAGGCATTGGCTCCGTTGGCTCGGGATCATGACCTCGTCATCACCCATGGCAATGGCCCTCAGGTGGGATTGCTCGCACTCGAAAGTGCGGCAGACCCGACGCTGCCTCGATCGTACCCCTTCGATGTGTTGGGAGCCCAGACTCAGGGGATGGTGGGCTACTTCTTGCTTCAGGCTCTTGAGAACGCGTTGCCCGGACAGCAAGTGGCCAGTCTGATCTGTCAGACCCTGGTCGACCCTGACGATGAGGCGTTCACGCATCCGACCAAATTCATTGGTCCGATTTATGCCGAAGGCGAGGGTCGCCGCTTGGCCGGCCTGTGGGGATGGGTGATTCATCAAGATGGGACGTCGTGGCGGCGCGTGGTCCCGTCTCCTGAGCCCCAGGCTCTGGTCGAGATGCCTACCATCCGCACGTTGGTAGGCGACGCGGTCTTGGTTATCTGTGCCGGTGGCGGTGGTATTCCCGTCAGTCGAGATGCCGATGGAAAGCTTCGGGGCGTCGAAGCAGTGATCGACAAGGACTTGACGGCATCGTTGCTGGCCAGAGAACTAAATGCCGATGCGCTCCTTCTGCTGACCGATGTTGATGCCGTTGAGGTCGATTTCGGCACCGATGCGGCGCGTCCAATACGGCACACCCATCCAGCCGATATGCGGTCCATCTCGTTTCCGGCTGGATCGATGGGTCCCAAAGTGGACGCAGCCTGTCGGTTTGTCGAAGCCACGGGACACAAAGCGATGATCGGTCGCCTCGAAGACGCCTCAGCGCTCTTAGCCGGGTCCAAGGGAACGGTCATCGACGCTGCGGCACCAGCAGTGGTCGAATCAGTGATGACTGGTGTCCGCTCGTGACGCCAGAACAAACGAATCAGGAAGCAGGATCTATGACAACGCAAGGTGAATCCATCGATCGCATCGTGGTCGGAAGCGATGGCTCCGCGCAAGCGGAATCGTCGCACCGGATCGTGGTCGGTATTGACGGTTCAGCACCCTCCGTCATGGCGCTGCACTGGGCGGCGAATCAGGCCTCACTGACCGGGGCAGCGCTTGAGGTGGTCATGGCCTGGGAGTGGCCCATGAACTACGGAGGCGGTATCTACTTTCCACCCGAGTATGACCCGGCAGCCGACGCTCACACGATTCTCGACGAAGCCTTGGTCAAAATTCGAGGGGACTACCCAGAAGTGACCATTCGCCCAATCGTGACTGAGGGCCATCCAGCCCCGAGGCTGGTTGACGTGTCACGAGGTGCAGACCTTCTCGTCGTGGGGAGTCGCGGTCGCGGGGAGTTCGCCGGCATGCTGCTCGGATCGGCCAGCGAGCACTGCGTGCACCATGCCGAGTGCCCTGTCACGATTGTTCGATGATCAGGCTGGGATGACAGTGCCAACTCAAACCATGAAGGCCTGGGTCGTTCACAGGCCCGGCCCGATCGACACCAAACCACTCCTTTGGGTCGATCGACGCGTGCCGACTCCGGGACGTGGGCAGATTCGGATTCACGTGCGCGTGTGCGGCGTCTGTCGCACTGATCTCCACCTCGCCGAAGGCGATCTCACCCCCAAGCACCTGTCTGTAGTCCCAGGTCATGAAGTTGTTGGCGTCGTCGATGAGATCGGTGAGGGGTGCCTCCTCTTCGATGTAGGGGACCGGGTCGGCGTTCCGTGGCTGGCTCACACCTGTGGCGTCTGCCGGTTCTGCGCCGCCGAGCGAGAGAACCTCTGTGCTTCACCGAAATTCACGGGCTGGGACGTGGACGGGGGCTACGCGGAATACGCCGTGGTGAATGAGGGGTACGCCTATCGCATACCGGCCGAATTCGGTGACGAAGAAGCTGCCCCGTTGCTCTGCGCGGGCATCATTGGCTACCGGGCTCTTCGCCGAGCACAACTTCCTCGTGGGGGACGACTTGGTCTCTATGGTTTTGGTGGATCAGCTCACCTGGTGGCCCAGCTTGCATTGGCCGATGGGGCTCGGGTCCACGTCCTGACGCGGTCACCAGAGGCCCGTGAGCTAGCACTCTCACTTGGCGTCACCAGCGCCGGCGCAGCGGAGGACCTTCCTCCTGAGTTCTTGGACTCGGCCATCCTCTTCGCCCCAGTTGGGACATTGGTACCGGTTGCCCTAGCGGCCCTCGACCGAGGAGGGACGCTGGCAATAGCCGGCATCCATCTGACCGACATCCCGGAGCTCAACTACGAGCGCCATCTCTTCGAAGAGCGCTCGTTGTGCAGTGTCACGGCCAACACCCGACAAGACGGCAATGAGTTCCTCGCCCGGGCCGCTCGAATCCCGCTACGTATACAAACCGCTAGCTACCGACTCGACCAGGCGGACCAAGCGCTGGCCGACTTGGCGCACGATCGCTTTACCGGAGCAGCCGTCTTAGTCAACCCAGTTGATCCCCTCATCGACCAAGAAGTACCGAACCGGAAAGCGTGATTGAAGTGAAAACACCTAAGACTGACGACCAGAGTCCATTAGCACCCAGCGGTGTGCCAGCTCCCAACATCCACAAAGAAAAGGTTGATCCGGAACTCTTGAAGCAGGCTGTCTACGCCACGCAGAGTGAAGAAACCGATGCCGCCATCGACCAAATAGTTGGCCATTGGACCGAGTTGCGCCATGAGAAGGCGACCAAAGAGGAGGAAGCTGAAGCCGAGAGGGAGCGATTTCTAGACAACTTTCGCAAGCTCGATGAAGCCATCATTCAGCCGGCGATGGAGGCGACCCTTACGGAACTTCGCAAAGACGGAGGCGGTGGGCAGATTGACGTCCGCAAGGAGGATCTCATGCACCGACCCCGAGTCACGCTGTGGCTGTCACTCGAGGGCGAGATTAAAGGAACGCCCGATCAAGGAAAGAACCCCTACCTGCAACTTGACGCAGACGTCGCCCATCGCCAAGTCGCCGTCTGGGAGGGGGACATGTGGATGAAGGAAGGTGTAAGCAGAGACACCGCGCCGTTCAAGATGGATGAGATCACTACCGAAAGTATTACGGAGAGAATCCTCGGAATCCTCAAGAGAGCTGCGACTCACGGGGTAGCGGCGTGAGTACGTCAATTCGCGTATTGGTGATAGAGGGAATACGAGTTCAACGTCAGGTCGCGAATCCGGAGGTAGCACAGTGAGCCAGAACCAAGAGTGGTCGCCTGACCAAGCAATGGGTACCGAGACCTTTGAACAGGGCGATGAAGCAGCTGACGAATCTGCACGTATCGATCCTGCGTTCGCCGAGGAAGCCCAACAGGACCCCTCGCTGGATCCTTCCCTTCAGGTGGATAACCGTGAATTGGAAGAAGCGGGAGCTGTCTTTGATGATCCCGAGGAGATGGTGAGCCTCGATGGAGGAATTGACGATCCTGACGGCCTCGAACAGCCGGGATCTCATAGGACCGGATTTCAAGACGATGGGGAAGGTTGGGACTTGGACGCACCAATGACGGCTAAAGAGCAAGTGGCTGCGGAGCTCCTCGACGCCACATCGCCGGACTGAAACTTAGAGCGCCCAGAAATCCACTCGGACTTGCATCAGACCAGTCACCAGAGTGTGCCGGGGAGTAGTGCCGAACGACTCTGTTGGCGTAAGCGGCCTGTACTCACAATGGAAGTGAGGAACCCGTAGTCAACAGGCGTTCAAGGAGCAGTGGCAGAAGATGATGACGTATTCGTATTCCAATGGGAACATTTTTTGGCTCATGTTGGAGTTCTTCCTCTTTTTCCTTTGGATCTGGCTGGCCATTTCCGTCTTTGCCGACATATTCCGTAGTCATGACCTCAGTGGCTCGACAAAGGCGCTTTGGGTCATCTTTGTCGTCGTGCTGCCGTTTTTCGGCGTCTTCGCCTATCTGATATTTCGAGGTAACGCTATGCACGAGCGGGCGGCCGCTCAAGTGGGACTCCAACGGCATGCCTTCAATGGCTATTTCCAACATGCATCTGGTTCGCTAAACGTTGCCGACCAGCTCCACAAACTCGCCGACCTAAAGGAGCGCGGATTCATAACCGATACGGAATTTCAAGTTGAAAAGGAAAAACTACTGAGCGAGGACGGGCTCAGCCGCCGAACCAGCTAGGTGACAATCCACAGAGTCATTGGTGGCGTCGACATCCGTCCGTGTGGCCGAACAGAAAGGAAGTTCAATGCAGGCGCAACCCGAAATCGGACATCTGAGCGGGCATCATCGCGAAACTATCGGGCAGATCTTCCAGCACCCAGTGGGGCACAACATCGCATGGCAGTCTGTCGTCTCACTCCTTGAGTCGATTGCTCAAGTTGAAGAGATGCACAACAGCAAACTGCTCATCACCCTTGGGACCGAAACCGAGACCTTCGAACCACCCAGGCACAAGGATCTCGACGCTCAACAAGTGGTTGATCTGCGTCGGATGCTGAAGAATGCCGGCTACCAAGATGCCCTCAGTGAGACGACGGACCCCCCGCAGGTGTCGGTCTCTACTAAAACGACAAAGTAAGCATGTATGTGGCGAGCGACCTGGTCGCCGTGACCTGGGCTGTTTGAGGCATTCATGCTGGCCTCTATAACGCCCCTTTCTGACTTCACACTGTGGGCCCGAACAAATGGTTTGGAAATAGTGATGCTTGTTAGTGGCGCATTCGTTGTGTCGCGGGCATCCGCCTCGGTGAGCCGATTGCTCACTGCGCGAATCGACCGCCGCATTCCGGCGACCGATGAGCTGAACCGGTCGCGGGTGGCCAAGCATCGTCATGCCGTGACGGGGGTCGTAAGGGGGGTATTTCTTTCCCTCTTCTACGTCATTGTGGTGGGATTGGTATTGGAAAGGTTCGGCGTGCCCCTGGCTACCCTGGCCGCGCCGGCGGCTGCCCTTGGCGTTGGTCTTGGTTTTGGCGCTCAGACGTTGGTGCAAGACCTTCTGGCGGGCTTCTTCATCGTGTCCGAACGCCAATACGACTACGGCGACACGGTGGCCATCAAGACCGTGGTGGGCACCGTCACGGCTACGGGGACCGTGGAAGAAGTCACGCTTCGAGTTACTCGCTTGCGAACCCTGGACGGCGAGGTCGTGTTCGTCCCGAACGGCCAAATCTTGCTCACCACAAATCTTTCCCGGGACTGGGCCCGAGCGGTAATCGACGTACCCGTACCGGCGAGTGTGGAAGTCAGCGCCGTAACCAAAATCTTGAAGGAAGTAGGCCATGCTGCTTTCGCCGATGAGACGTTACGGCCTCTGTTACTGGATGAGCCTTCTGTTATGGGTGTGGAGTCAATCTCCGTGGATCAATTTGAGATTCGTGTTGTCGCCAGGACGTTGCCAGGTAAGCAATTCGAAATAGGCCGCAGACTCCGGGGTCGTATCTCCATGGCGTTTCGTGAGGCTGGAATCATTACGCCGGACGTCAACGTCGAAAGCCACTCGTGAATGTTGCTGAGAGCCCCAAGACGTCCCGTTCCAAGCGCATCCGACTTTCTACCTGGATTGTGGTGGGGATATTTGCGGCAGCACTTACGACGTACGTCCTGGTCCGCCCTCCTTACGCCGTCGTCTACGTAGGGCCGCGTGGCGAGATTGTCGGTACTCCGACCACCATTCCTCCAAAGGTTGCCCCAACGACCGGCACTGTGCCTACAACGCTCCCGGACACCAGCACCACTACGTCGACCAGCACGAGCTCGAGTTCAACGACATCAACGACGAGTCAAAGTACGACGACGACAAGTCCTGCTGCGTCATCAAGTACGAGCACAACCGTTGCCAATACGACGACGACAACAGCTGCACCATAGAGATAAGCCTGAGATGAAGTTCGCTCACTGTGGATGCTTCGTTCGAGCGATGAGATTGTTTGCGGCACCGATGGTCTGACGTCGCCGGTATCGCCAAGCCATTGAAGGGCGTAATTGGCTGGAACGGAGGCCTCACGCTGGTGGTGGGCGGACCCCTCGGCTATGGGCTAACCCAAGGGCGACTGCGGCGGTCGGTGGACGGACATCGTCCTCTGTGAGTTCTTCGAGGCTTTGACCCTTGGGCTCAGGCAACGTCGTAATGGTGACCACTGCACCTACGAGGGCCACCAAGCCAACGATCGCGCTGGTGTCAGCAATACCGATCCGAGGAAGGAGGCTGGTCAGTGCGTAGGTTCCGACGAAGGCGCCGATTTTGCCGGATGCAGCCGCTATGCCGTGGCAGCTCGTTCGAACCCTGACCGGGAAGATTTCGGCCGGATAGACGAAGGTCGTGGTATTCGGTCCGAACTCGCTGAAGAAGTAGGTCGCTCCAAAGAGAACGAGGAAGGGTACGACCGTCGTCGTGGCTCCAGGTAGCAGCCACAATCCGAGGAAGGACAGTCCAATCATGACAAATCCAGCGGTTTGCATCAGCCTGCGGCCAATGCGATCGATCGTCAAGGCGGCGAGGAAGTAGGCGGGCAATGCCGCCACGGCAAATATGGCGAGTATGTAGGAAGTCTGGGTAATTAGGGTGGCGTGTGGGGCAACCAGCTTGACAATCAGTGGGCTGGAGATGGTGTTGCCGTAGTAGACGAGGTCGAAGAGAAACCAGGCCGCTGATGCTCCAATTAGCCAACGCAGACGACGATGGTCAGCCAGCAGACCGCGCATTCCCGTCGCCCTGCCGGCATCCTTCGCTTTCTTGTCCGCTTCCTCTGTCTCGAGTTGAGCCAATTGAAAGCGAGGCGTCTCCTTCAGCTGGCGCCGTAGCCAAAACACCGAGAGGGCAGGAACGGCTCCGAACCCGAGGAGCAGGCGCCAAACCAGATCGTGTGACATGCCGGTTGAGAGCAGGGCTATGGCGAGCAGAGGTCCGACCACCAGGCCTGCTCCCTGCATTGAAAAGACGAGGGAAACCATTCGCCCTCGATTGTTTCTATTGGCGTACTCGCTCATGATCGTGGCGCTGACCGGGTAGTCACCCCCGATGCCGAAGCCGAGGATGGCCCGGAACCCGATCAGCCACCAGATGCTGGGTGCGAAGGCTGAGGCGATCGCCCCAGCGGCGAGCACAATTACTTCGAAGCCGTAGATTTTCTTTCGTCCCACGCGATCAGCAATCCGACCAAAAGTGATGGCCCCTGCAGCGGATGTGATCAGGGCCAAGGAGGTGAGGAGGGACTTCTCGTAGCCAGTGATGTGCCATTGCGAAGTGACAAGGGTGGCAACCACTCCGATGACGAAGAGGTCGTAGGCGTCTGTGAAGAAGCCCATTCCCGAAATAAAAAGAATTCTCCAGTGCTCGCGCGACGTCGGCGCCTCGTCGAGCCTTTCAAGCAGCTCTCGACTGATGTGATCGCCGTCCCCGGGCCCAGCTCCGATGCGAGTTGAGACGGTCGACATCCGCTAGGTCTCTCTTGAACGTGATTTGGGCCGCCGCAGGTATGTGCTGACCTCAGCTGTTGTTTTATGTGTGGAATTGGGTGGGGAGAAGGCTTCCAGAGGGCGAAATTGGGCCATGTCAAAGCCCATGTGGTGGTATCGCTGGGGCACGCGTGACTGATGATCCTGCAGGCCGGTGACGCTGGCTCGGATTACCCACGACCCCGCTCGACGGCGTCATCGACATCTTGGTATGCCCGTCCAAGGTCGTGAATGACTTGCTCGAGACCAAGGCGCAAGACCCTGAGGGAAGCGCTGGCGTCAATACGGGTGTCAGAAAGCTGTGACCGAGCGGCCAAATAGGCGTTCTGAGCCGTTGCAAGTTGATGATCTACTTCTTCTCGAACATCGAGCTTGCCAAGATCCAGCTGCACAAGGAACTCGTCAATTCCGGTGCGACACTCATCGAGTATGCGGCTGATCGACTCGCTAACGCCGTTCTCGAGTGTGTGGGTCTCGCGTCCTTCATCGATCTCGGTGGGTGCGCTGTTTGGCATGACGACTCCTCTATTGGCTGCTTGCCTCCAAGGATGCCGGAGCGCAGGATGCCCGAGTAGTGCCGAACGGCCCGAGTTGTGCGGTTCCGACAAGGATCGAGATGTGGCGTTCCATGGATATCGAGATGGCGGATCGCAGTGAAAGCGGCCGGCGGAGTCAAACACGCTGGTCATCTGACCAAACTGTGCCGTTCGGCTCTACATTTCCCTTTAGAACCTCGCAAAGGTGAACTCACATCGAAATGAGACCTCTTTCGCGGGTCCCGACGCTCTGGATGGAAGTTCATGCATATCAATACCGCCGATACCGCAAGGACCGGTGTGACTTGATCGAGCGCGTGTTGGTGGAGTTCAGACTGGACGATGAACCAGAGGTGGCCAAGGGATCAATGACCCAACCATTCCCGGATCGACGACACACGCGTTCCGGCAACGACGGCACCGATGACGACCAGGACGCATGCGACCGCTACAAGCCACATCGCCTGTACCCCGGCTGCCCATGCGGGGATCACAATGGCCAGAACTACGGCGCCGACAATGAGCCGGTAGGCGTTCATCCGCCGGGTAAACAGGCGACGCAACTCAAGGCTCACTTCGTGCCGTAGCGCTTGGTCAGGTTGCGGGCCTCGATCTTTTGGCCGCTTGAAGTGGTGCGGGGTCCCATCGGGACCACCTATCTCCCTCCAAGAGCGGAGGATCTTTTGCTCAACATGAGCTAGCTCCCTCATACCCCCAGGCCAGCGTATTGAAACGCAGATTGCCATGGAGGACCCGTGCCCTACCTCAGCTGAAGGTTGGGCCGTTCGGCCCTACATCTCGAGTTGTCTTTCAGCTGATACTGAAAGGACAAGGAGCCGACAGGAATGCCAACCGCTGCGATCCGTACCGAGGGACTCACCAAGCGCTACGGGCATGTCGACGTGTTGAGCGACCTCAATCTCGAAGTTCCGGCCGGCGAAGTGCTCGGCTATCTCGGGCCCAACGGGGCGGGGAAGACCACCACCATCCGGCTTCTGCTCGGGCTCATCCACCCCACGTCGGGAAATTCGGCGATCTTCGGGCTTGACAGCCAGCGCCAGGCAGTCCAAGCGCATCGTCGACTTGCCTACGTCCCGGGCGAGGCAAATCTGTGGCCGTCGCTCACCGGAGCCGAGACTCTGCACCTTCTCGGCCAGGTCCAAGGCCAGGTTGATGCCGCCTACCGCGATGAGCTGATCTCGCGCTTCGACCTCGATCCCACCAAGAAAGTCCGCGCCTATTCCAAGGGCAACCGCCAAAAGCTGATCCTCATCGCCGGACTCATGGCTCGACCCGACCTCCTGGTCCTCGACGAGCCAACCAGCGGGCTCGACCCGCTCATGGAGCAGGCCTTTCGCCACAGCGTCTTCGAGGCCAAGGAACGCGGCCAGACGGTGTTCTTGTCCAGCCACATCCTCTCGGAAGTCGAGGCACTCTGTGACCGCGTCGGTATCTTGCGCAATGGCATCCTGGTGGAGATTGGGACACTGGCCGAGATGCGCCACCTGTCCTCGCTCACCGTCGAAGCCACGTTTGACTCTTCGGTGCCCGACCTGACCCGGGTCCCAGGTGTCAGCTCAGTCCAGGTCGATGGCCACCTCGTGCGCTGCCAGGTTCAAGGCGCCGTGGAGCCGCTGCTTAAGGTGCTGGCCAACTCGGGCGTGCACGAGTTGCTCAGTCGTGAGCCCTCCCTCGAAGAGCTTTTCCTGGCCCACTACGGCGCCGGTACCGCGTCTGAGGCGGTTCCGGTCCATGCCGACTGACGTCGCCACCAAACTTCAGACCCCACCGGTGTCATCGTCGGCTGCGCCCCTGCGGTCGGACCCGGCGCCGGCGGGAGGGAGTCCCTCGCGAGTCGTCCGTCGGCTCACCGCGCACAAAGCACTGCGCTCGGGTGTGCTGTGGGGACTGGTCTTCGGTGTCTACGTGGCCAGTCAGGCCCTGGCCTATGCCGGGACCTACAAGACGCCGGCAGAGCGCGATGCCATGGCCAAGTCGCTGACTTCGGGTGGGGGGCTCAATGCCCTGATCGGTCCGGCTCACCAGTTGAACACCGTGGCCGGCTACACCGCGTGGAAGTCGGTGGGTATCTTGAGTGTGCTCGGTGCGATTTGGGCCCTCTTACTCTCCACCAAGTTGCTGCGTGGCGAGGAGGACGCCGGTCGATGGGAGCTGCTGTTGGCCGGTCAGACGACCCGGCGCGCTGCGGCGACCCAGGCCCTGTCGGGGCTGGGGGCCAGCCTGCTCGCCCTGTTTTCCATTACCGCGGTGGCGACGGTCCTCATCGGTCGTACGTCCACGGTCCACTTGAGCACATCATCGGCCACCTTCTTCGCGCTGACCGTCACCTCGGGAGCGGCCATGTTCATGGCTGCCGGAGCATTGACCAGTCAGCTGGCAGCAAGCCGCCGTCAAGCGGCGGCCTACGCCGGTGGGACACTCGGATTGTTCTTCGCGCTCCGTATGGTGGCCGACTCCTCTGCCGGCCTCAGCTGGATGCACTGGATCACCCCGTTCGGTTGGATCGAGCAGCTGCAACCCTTCACGCACCCCCAGCCGGCAGTGCTCGCATTGATCTTCGGTCTTACCGCGGTCATGGTGGCCATGGCCATCTTCTTAGCCGGAGCCCGTGACCTAAATGCCAGCATGCTGCCGGACCGCTCAAGCTCGAAGGCGCACAGAGCGCTCCTGTTCGACGACATCGGCCTCACCATCAGGCTCATCCGTCCCACCATCCTCGGCTGGCTGGCCGGAGTCTGCGCCTTCGGACTGCTGCTTGGTGGCTCGGCCAAAGAGGCAGCACAGTCCCTCGAGGGCTCTGCCAGTATCGAAGCGGCGCTCAAGCGTCTCGATGGGGGCGGAGGGGCGGTCAAGGCCTATCTCGGTCTGTCCTTCCTCATCATCACCCTGCTGGTTGTTCTGGTTGCGGCCGGCCAGATCACTGCGGCGCGCCGAGAGGAAAGCAGCGGGCGAGTGGAGCACCTTCTGGTCCGTCCCTTGTCGCACACCAGATGGATGCTGAACCGCCTTGGCGTTGCCGCAACAGCAATAGTGCTGGCGGGGGCGCTCGGTGGGATCTTCGCCTGGCTCGGTGTGGCCTCCCAGGGTGTCACGATCAGTTTCGCCAGCCTGCTCGATGCCGGACTCAACACGGTGCCGGCCGGTTGGTGCCTGCTCGGGTTGGGAGCGCTGGCGTGGAGCATCGTGCCTCGCCTGGCGTCAGCCGCGGTCTATGGGATCTTGGCCTGGTCGTTCCTCGTGGAATTGCTGGCCGGAATTGTGAATTCGAGCCATTGGCTGCTTGACACCTCCATCTTCCACCAACTCTCACCCTCACCTGCCGTCGCGCCGGACTGGACGAGCGGAGGGATCATGCTTGGGATCGGGCTGCTGACTTCAATGGCCGCGGCATTGCTATTCGCCCACCGAGATCTGGCGGGCGAATGATGCGACAACGACACAAGGCGTCGCAATTGCCGACTGGCGCTATGGCGGATTTGTTCTCGACTTGGTCACACCAAGGGCAGTGGTGCGCGTGTTGGGATGCCCGGCTACGGCATGTCCGATGCCCGTATTCGGGCCACCAAAGAGTGCAGCAGCAACAAGAAGGCAAGGCATGACCATCCACGGAGAGTTCGTGAACGACTCCACACCTAGAGAACGCCGTCGGTGGCTCCTGGGACTGGACCCGATCTTCGAAGGTGGTTGGCTCCACAAAGGCAGGCGTGCCCGTCAATGGGACGTCGAATCTGAGCTAATCGCCCTCTCACTCCTTGGTGACGTGACCGTTGATCTCGCCGACACCAAGAGTGCACCCGCCCAGGTTGTCATCAAGGCGTTCGCACTCGGGCGAGACATCGATGTCTCTGTGGCACCAGGCACACATGTTGAGCTCTCGGGTCCCCGACTGAGTCATCTGCGCAACGACGTCGTCGCCGACGAGGCAACGCAGGGTGAGAGATCAGTACGCATCGAGTGTCACACGTTTCTTGGTGATGTGACGGTGCGCGTCGCGTCAGCACAACAATGAGTGCAGTCAGTGTTTCAAAGCAACCGGATCGCGTCCGCTCACGAAGCGCTCGCTCCAGGTCGCATCAGGGTGGACTGAGGCGTGTCTTCGCCCTCGACCTGGTTCTCTTACACGCTCCCTCGGTCTGGGACTTCCGAAAGGAAGTGATCCTCCAGGGCCCGCTAGCCGACGTGATTCCCTCAACCGACGAGTTCGAGATGTACCCAATTGGGTTGACCAGCATCGCCGCTTACCTCGAGGCAAACAACTACAACACCCGAATCGTCAACCTGGCCTACCGGATGCTGCGCCGGTCTCGTTTCGACGTCGCCCGCCACCTGGCCAAGCTGGATGCGCCCATCTTTGGAATCGACCTCCACTGGTTGCCACACGCCAACGGAGCACTGGGCATCGCCGCACTCGTCAAGGAGGTGCACCCCGAGGCGAAAGTGCTCATGGGGGGATTGTCGGCCACCTACTACCACGAAGAGCTCATCGCTCGTCCCGAGGTCGACTTCGTCCTCCGTGGGGACTCGACGGAGGAACCTTGCCGCCAGCTCCTGTGCGCCCTGCGTGAGAACAGTCCCCTGGAAGAAGTCGAGAACCTGACCTGGAAGCGGCCTGACGGGACCGTGGTCGTCAACGACCTCACCTTCGTGCCAGCCGACCTGGACTGGATCGACGTCCCGGCGTACGACTTCATGACCCATGCGGTGTTCAAGTACCGCAGTCTGGCTGACTTCCTCCCGTATCTCGAATGGATGCGCTACCCGTCCACCATGTTGCTCAACTCGCGGGGATGCACCTACGACTGCGCCATCTGTGGCGGGTCTCGCTCGGGGTACAAGACGGTGGCTGGACGAGCGGCAGCGGCGATGCGATCCCCCGAGAAACTGGTGGCCGACGCCAGCCGGATCTCAACCTTCTCTAAGGCACCGATCTTCATGGTCCACGACCCGCGCATCGGCGGCATCCCTCGCGCTGAGCACTTCTTCGAGATGTTCAGATCGGCGAACGTCCAAAATGAGCTGGTGATCGAAGTGTTCAATCCCGCTGGTGCCGACTTTTTCGCCATGGTGCAGCGGTCGACGACGGCATGGAGCCTGCAAATCACCATCGAATCCCCCGATCCCGCCATCCGCAAAGTAAACGGCAAGTTCCCCGTCCCCAACGAGATAGTCGAGAAGACGCTCCAGGCCGCCCTCGACCATGGCTGCGAGAAGCTCGACCTCTTTTTTATGGTCGGTCTGTCCGGTCAGACCCCGGCGATCGCTCGTGCCACCGTCGACTACTGCCGTCACCTGGTGGAACGCTTCGATGCCGAACCGAGGTTGCAGTTCTACGTGGCGCCACTGGGTCCATTCCTCGACCCGGGCAGCCGGGCCTTCGAGCACCCCGGGCTCGGCTATCACCGGCGATTCTCGACCCTGGAGGACCATCGCCAAGCTCTTCTCGGACCCACCTGGCGCGAGATGCTGTCCTACGAGACGGATTGGATGAACCGGGACGAGATTGTCTCACTGACCTACGAGGTGGGTGGGGCACTCAACGATCTGAAACTCGAGGTCGGTCTCATCGATGCCGCCACGCACGCCACCGTTGCTCGCCACTTCGATATCGCCGTCAAGACGTTCCCCAAGGTGGATGCCATCGGAGCACTACCCGAGCCCGAACGGAACGAAGCCCTGCGGAAGTTGGCCGGCGAGGTGAATGAGTCCAATACCGCAAGTTTGGTCGGCGATGACGAGCTCAAGTGGCGATCATCGACCGGATTTCACCTGAGCAGGGTTCTCGCACGCCATACCGCTGCCGCACTACCCCGTGAGTTGGGCCACGGACTGGCCCGCTTCCGAGGTCGCTACGACGTGGCCATTGCAGAAGTGCGGCGTCTCGACCCTCCGGAATTGCTTGGACTCGGACCAACTCGGTTCGGCACGGAAAAATCGAAGGTATCAGGGCACCCCGTCTTGAACTAGAGCCTT
>Ga0302325_10001714_pt1 | contig 55148 bp, 42 predicted proteins | sample Palsa_T0_2_FD_201948 | JGI IMG/M metagenome (GOLD analysis project Ga0302325, IMG submission 201948) | Peat permafrost microbial communities from Stordalen Mire near Abisko, Sweden - Palsa_T0_2 | ecosystem: Environmental > Terrestrial > Soil > Palsa > Peat permafrost | place: Sweden: Abisko... | reverse complement strand
CTGTGGATAGTTGTATCACGATGGTGGAAAAACGGCACGGCGCCGAATACCTTAACTGGAAGGAGTTTCAGCGCCGTGGGCTGCCGTTGAACGATCACTGATGGAGCTACGGCTTCACCCCAAAGCTAAAGGTCGTCGTCGACCGGAACGTCTGCCCGGGATCAAGCTCGGTAGTGGGGAACGCCGGTTCATTGGGCGAATTGGGGTAATGCTGGGTCTCCAGACAGAACGCCGACCGGTAATCGTCCTTTTTCCCCCCTTTAATGGGATTCGTACCCTGCATGAAATTCCCGCCATAGAATTGTACCCCCGGCTGATCCGTGCGAACAGTCATGACGATACCACTCTTGTCCCCCTCGGCAATTGCCGCCAGGTTCAAACTATCCTTTGACTTGTTGAGTACAAAATTGTGATCATAACCCCTGCCGAATTTTAACTGCTGATTGTCAGCATTGATCCGCGCACCGATGGCGGTGTTCTGCCGGAAATCAAAAGGAGTGCCCGCTACAGGTTCGATCTTACCCGTGGGGATAAGCGTGGAATCCACCGGCGTATACAAGTCTGCATTCAACTGCAGGAAATGGTTGTTGATCGTTCCGCTGCCCTGACCGTTCAGGTTGAAATAGGCGTGATTGGTAAGGTTGAGGACAGTGGCCTTGTCCGTTGTCGCCTGATAGTCGATCCGCAGGGTACTGCTGTCGGTAAGGGTATAGACCACCTTTACCTGCAAATTGCCGGGATATCCCTCTTCCATATCCGTAGATAAATAATATAGCTCCACCGATTGGGCACTGGTCTGCTTGGCCGTCCAGATACCCGCGTCAAATCCCTTCTTGCCGCCATGCAGGGAATTGGGCGCATTGTTGATCGCCAGGGAATAAGACTTGCCCTTGAGATTGAAATGCCCTTTGGCGATCCTGTTGCCATACCTCCCGACGACAGCCCCAAAATACGTGTCGGGCTGGTGCAGGTAACTGCCGATATTGTCATAGCCGACCACGACATCCGTCGCGACACCATCTTTATCAGGAACGATCAGGCTCACCAGCCGCGCGCCATAATTGGTAATGGCCGCCTGCGCATGCCCGTTTCGTAAGATATACAGGGCGGTATGCTGCGCCGTGGTCGTATCCACGAACGCCGCCGTGTCCGGCAGCGAGGCCGGAATGACCTTCACAACGACCGTATCCCTGGTGGTGGCGGCAGCAGGTGCCTGGTCACCGTTGCCGCAACCGGCCAACAGGCCCGCGGCGACGCAAAAAGAGACAAGAAATAACCTGTTCATATAGCAATAATTGATTTTCCTGACCTACAGCACCGACGTGCCGTTTTCGATCTGCCCCATATATGCCTTCAGCTCCTTGCCCATCGCTTCCCGGTACAGGGGTGTCAACCATGTTATCAACTCGTCGATCGCCTCCTCACGCACCAGGTTGATCGTGCAGCCGCCAAAGCCGCCCCCCATCATCCGCGCTCCAATGACGCCTTCGCGATCCCGTACCTGCTCCACCAAAAAATCCAGCTCGGGACAACTCACTTCGTACTTTTTGCTAAGCCCCTCATGCGACCCGTAAAGCCGGCGGCCAAATGCCGCAATATCGCCGCGCTCCAGGTCCTGCGTCGCCGCCAGCAGCCGCTCATTCTCCTCTATCACGTAGGAACACCGGCGGTAGATCAGCTCGTCCACCGGCTTTACAAAAGCCGTTAGCATACCGGCATCTACATCCCTCAGGCTCTTTACCTCCGGATGATGCTGCCGCACGAGCGAGACACCAGCCTCGCATTGCTGCCGCCGGGTATTGTATTCGGAAGAAGCCAGCGAATGCTTGACATGCGTATCCAGCAGCACAATTCTAATGCCATCGGTCTTAAAGGGGAAATAACTATACTCAAGGCTCTGACAGTCCAGCCGGATCACATGATCCTTGCGGCCGAACATACTGGCAAACTGATCCATGATCCCGCATTGCACCCCCACAAAAACGTTCTCCGCCTTTTGTGAGAGCTTTACCATCGTCAACGGATCGAGCCCAAGCCCGAAAACTTCGTTCAACGAAAAGGCTGTCGCACATTCCAGGGCCGCCGAAGAAGACATGCCGGCGCCCAGGGGAATGTCCCCGCCAAAGACAAGGTCAAACCCACCTACCGTATGACCCATCGCTTTCACCTGCTGGACCACGCCGAGGATATAATCCGGCCAGTGCAATCCCGAGGACACCAATTCGGCAATCGAACCCGTAAAGGCCTGATCGAGGTCAAAGGAGAACAGCTTAACGCGTTGATCGGACCGCGGACGCACCACCATATAAATGGCCTTGTCGATAGCGGCAGGCAATACAAATCCATTGTTGTAATCGGTATGCTCGCCGATCAGGTTCACGCGCCCCGGGCTCCGAACCGTCAGCGTGTCCCCCGCGCCATATAATAGTTCAAATTTTTCCTGTATCCGGAAAGCTAAAGAAGGGATCATTTCTATCGTAGAATTCATATTAATGCAACGCCTTTAAATGTCAAACTTACAGCTAATTGGCCACTTCACCGCTTTGTTCACGGGAAAAAACCCCCGTGAAACGGACACCCAGACCGGGAGAACGGGGGATGATAACCCTGCCGTGCTGGAAGGTAAGACCAGTAGCGACGTCTTCACTCAATAAAAGCGGCCCATCCATGTCCACAAAGTCCAGTGCAGGCACCAGGTGCGCAATGGCCGCACTGCCGATCGAGCTCTCATTCATGCTGCCGACCATGACGGTCATACCCAGGGCCCGCGCCCGCTGGATCATCCGCCGCGCCGGCGTAAGTCCGCTGCACTTGGTCAGCTTGATGTTGATGCCGTGAAAGTGCTCATGACAACGATCGACATCTGCCTCCCCCACGCAGGACTCATCCGCTATCAGGGGTAAGGCCGATTCCCGGTAAAGGACCTTCATACCGTCCCAATCATCCTTGGCAAGCGGTTGTTCCACAAACTGCACTCCGAGTTGGGCCAGCCGGGGTATCTTCTGCAATGCCTCCTCCACCGTCCAACCCGCATTGGCATCGACCCTAAAAACGGCATCCGTATGCCGCCGCAGTTCCTCCATGATCGCCAGGTCATCCGGCACACCCAACTTTACCTTATATATAGGCCATGGCCGTTCTTTCATCTTGGCCACCATATTGTCTATCGTATCGATGCCGATCGTAAAGTCCGTCGCCGGCCCCAGCGCGGGATTCAATTGCCAAAGCGCATACAACGGCTGCCCCATGATCTGACCAAACAAGTCCCATGCCGCCATGTCCAGTGCGCAGACCAAAAATGGGTTCTCCGGTAGCAAATGATGCAGATAGTGCCAGTACCGCTCGGGATCAGTGAGGGCAAACCGCTCGATCATGGGTCGTTTTGCTTCCAGATCGGCGATCATCTTCTCCACGGGGATATGATAATAACTAATGGCCGGGGCCTCGCCATACCCCACAAGACCGTTCTTTTCCAACCCGACGATAAGCGTAGGCTGATGGGTCTTGGTGCCCCTTGAAATCGTAAAAGGATGCCTGAAAGGAAGTTGATAGGAGTAATAAGTGCAAACCATAAAAGACAAATGTAAGGGATAGAACGCTGACAGCGCTCTTCGGAATTTACCATCCGAACGAGGGTTTCCACGCACTTTGTTGCAGATTTGAGAACAATTTTCCCGCCATGGGAAGGGCAAACTGTTTGGCACACTCACAATTTTTTGGTTATCAATTAGTTGATTTTTGGCATTTTTTTCCATTCTATCTAGTCAATCACGTAATCCGCACCCTGTATGAAAACGACCTTTACCACATCCCTGATCGCTCGCCTGGCCCTGGCCCTTATCTTCCTGATCGCCGGTTTTGCCCGCGCCGCCGCCCAGACCACTACGCAAGCCGCCGCTGCTGCGACCCCTTCCCTGATGATGAGTTTTGACGGACAGGTACAGAGCCAGACCGCAGACCTCGCCTGGGTCATGGAAGATGAGACCAACAGCAAATACTTCGTTATAGAAAGGTCCGGAGACGTTGGTGGTTATGATTCTATCGGTGTCGTAACAGGTCTTAACAACAACAACCAGACTACTTATAACTATTCGGACGACCATATGCTGAACGGTAACAATTATTACCGCCTTCGCCAGGTCGATATGGACGGTGTGGTCAGGTATTCTAAAGTAGTATCGCTTTATGATATGCAGCAGGCGGCCGCTCCCCAAATGAGCGTTTATCCTAACCCTGCTTCCGCCACGCTTAACTTTGCTATCAACAGCACTTCGACCCAGCAGATCTTCGTACAGATATACAGCATTAGCGGTGTACTGCTCCAAACCAGCGAACAAACGCTCAACGCCGGTAACAACCTTCAGTCCATCTGCGTAAACAATCTTAAATCAGGTAACTATTTCCTCAAGGTCAGCAACCGCGAAGGCACCAGCCAGTTTGTGCAGCCCTTCGTAAAAGTTATGTAGTAGCCTGAAAAATTACCCCCTTACCCGAGGCCGGTGTCGCTTAAGTGCGCGCCGGCTTTCCGCTTTTGAAACGGTAACAGTGCCAAAATGTAACCGTTTTTCCCAACCTGGGATAATATATTCTACTAATACTATATATTCCAAAGACGATCAAGTACTTAAACATCTAGCCCGACGTTTGCACCATGTGTGTAAATCCAATGAGCGTATGAAAGCTGTTTACCTGAAGGCTCCCCTGTTGATCCCCTTTTTCCTGGTGCTTAGCGCCTCGGCCCAAAGCTACTATCCTGGCGGTTTGGGCAATTCCAACCTCTTCCTCTGGCTCAATGCGAACAAGTCCAGCTCCATTACCATGAATGTGGCGAACCAGGTGAGCAAATGGTCCGATCTCAGCGGTAATGGCTACAATTTCACCCAAGCCACTAATGGCAATAAACCGGTTTATGGGGCGACCTCCAACCCCGCCGGCATGCCGGGCCTGACCTTCACGTCCACGAGCTCCCAATACCTCAGCGTCGCCAGCCTGCCCGCATCCCTGAGCTTTGCCGCCGGGATCAGTGCCTTCGCCCAGGCCAGTTATGACGCTCCACAGACCGCCCAGGGCTGGCAACGCCTCTTCGACTTCGGCAATGGCACCGCCAGCGACAATTTCATGATGGGTCGCTACGGCAACTCGTCCAATACTTATTACGAAGGCTGGACGGGCAACACTGGTGACCAGACCTATACCAGCACCAATCCCATCAGCAACGCTACGGAAAACGTCTATGAGGCCATCCAGCAGGGTGGTACCGCCGGCAATCTCACGGCCGTTTCCCATTACCTGGCCGGCGCCGCCCAGGCTGCCACCGGTCAGGCCGGCTCCAGCCAAACCTGGCTTCCCGCGGCCCTCGCCCGTACCAGCAATTATCTCGGCCGCAGCAACTGGGCCGCGGATAACTATTTTTCCGGCACCATGTCCGAGATCCTTTTGTACAATACCGCCGTTAACACCACCCAGCGCGTGATCCTGGAGAACTACCTGTCTGCGGAATGGAACCAGGCTGTCAGTGTAACAAAATATACGCCTCCGACGACCAGCAGCTATACCACCAACCTGGTGGGCATCGGCTATACCAGCGCCGCCGACAAATTTTTGACCGATGTCGCAGGTTCGACGGATGGCCTGGGTTTCAGCAGCGGCAATGGCGCGACGGACTTCCTCAACAGCGCCGGCTACCTGATGGCTGCGCACAATGCGCAAAGCAATACCGTCATCGGCAACGCCACCGTTACAGGTATTATTAGCGGCAGCCCGCTGAGCAAGTGGAACCGCAGCTGGGACGTACAGAAAACCGGCGGCAATAGTACGGGCGCCGTCACGCTGAACTTCAACTTCTCGGACTACAACGGCAGCATCCCCTCTGCCGCCAATACCTATGCGCTCCTGTACAACGCCACTGACGGCAGTTTCGCTACCGGCACCAATAAACTGGTGACGACTACCTCGACAACGGTAACCGGCAATATCGTGGCCTTTAAGCTTTCTGCCTCCAATCTCGCCAACGGCTATTATACCATTCTCTACAGCAGTTCGCCTATCGTCCTTCCCGTTTCGCTTACGGCGTTCAGCGCCTTTCGGCAGGATAACTCCGCGCTGCTGGAATGGAGCGTTCCAGCGCAGGATGAGTTGAGCAGCTTTACGATCGAAAGATCCGCCGACGGCAGCAGTTTTTCGACCATCGGAACAGTGGCAGCCACGGCCTACGCCAATACCCCGGACCAGTATGTTTTTTTGGATAACGACCCACTGCCCGGCACAAATTATTATCGCCTGGCCGTGGTCGATCAGGATGCTGCGGTGACTTATTCGCCTATACATTCCGTGAACTTCGAAGCCAGCGGCCTCAACGTCATGCTGACCGTTTATCCAAACCCCGTTGTCGGAGAGCTGCACCTGGCTTTCACCGGTTCCGCAGGAGGAACCATTGACCTGCGCCTCGTCAATAGCCAGGGTCAGGTGATCCGGTCGATGACCGCCACTTCCGCAGCTGCGTTATCTATCCCCATGAACGGATTGGCCCGCGGTATTTATTTCCTGCAGATAAATGGGACGAATGGACGATATGTCCAGACGATCATGAAGGATTGATCTATCTCCCGCTTGCCTCCACTTCCTGTCTCAACGAATGATTGAAATCTTTCTCTTTTAACAGTTCCTCCAAAGTCAGGTGCATCCGATACCGCCAGTAATGATGCGGATTGGCCGGAACATTGATCCGCTCGTCATTTGGATTCTCCCGCCGGAATTGCTCGCTCATCCCCATGATGTCCTGAAGCTGAAAGATCGCCCACTGTGCCGTGGAATGCAAATGCTGCAAAACGATGGCCTTGTTGATCCAGGGTTCGCAGAATCGCGGCGCCTCGCCCCATTGCCCCAGTTCCTGGTTAAAGAATCGCTGCGTCCTGACCATATCCTCCTCCCACCAGCCGCGAATAGTGCTCATGTCATGCGTCGAAGGCGTCACTACACTCAGGTACGGCGCTTCTTGCGGATGAAAGAACTCCCGGGCCGGATTCTTGGGCATACGCTGCACCTCCAGGCTCAGGATGCCCAGCTGCCGCATGACGTCTGGCACACTCCGCGGAACCATTCCAAGATCCTCGCCAAACACCAGCATATTGGTGGCCCGCTTGAGCGCCGGCAACTTACTCATGGCCTCGTGTTCCCAGAAATCTTCCTGGCGGTTGTAGAAATAATTTATATAAAGGTCCTTAAGTTGCTGCTGTACATGCCACTCCAGGTACCTGAAAGAAGACGTATTCTCCATGGAGATACGAAAATGGAATTGCTGTCCACCACTCCCCTCCACTTCCAGGAGGATCACATTCGACACCAGGTCGAATAGCGCCGTCTTTATCTTCTCCGTAAAAGGAGTGCACTCCTGTTTGGCAAAACAGGCCGCTATCTTCCGCTGCGTATTATACGCCTCCTTCAGGATAAAAAATCCATTGTCCACCAGTTGCAGATAATGGCTCTTCACGTACTCGCCGTCGGGGCCCAACAGTTCCCAAATCACCGCCTCATTGATAAAGGGCCTCGTATAGCGGAGATAGTCAAAATTGATGTTACGTTGCCGGAACTCTACTACGTGGACGGGAATGGCCGGCGCAAAATGCCCCAGGATACCCTCCACGACATCCATCGGAATACTCCATATTCTAAAGAAACCAAGGATGTGGTCGATGCGGAATCCATCAAAATAATTGCTCATCTGCCCAAACCGGCGTTGCCACCACCCGTAGCCATCCTTGCGCATCTCCTCCCAGTTATAAGTGGGAAAGCCCCAGTTCTGCCCTTTCACCGCAAAATTGTCGGGGGGCGCACCAGCCTGCAGGTCCATATGATAAAGCTGGGGCTCTACCCAGGCATCACAGCTGTACCGAAAGATGCCGATCGGAATATCCCCCTTCAGAATGACGCCGTTCTCATGGGCATAGTCCACGGCATCCCGCAGCTGCAGGTGCAAATGGAATTGGATAAAGTATTGGAGCTCGATGGCATCATAATGCCGCGTACCCGGCATCGCGAATTTCCGCACCGCTTCTTCATCATAGTGGCTGTGTATCGTCCACTGGTTGAAATCCGGGGTGCCATGCTTGTCCCGCAAATAACAAAAGACGGCATATCGGACCAGCCAGTTCCTGTTCTGCTCAAAAAAGGTCAGAAAGGCGGGGTCTTGTTGAAATTCTTCTTTCTGTAATTCGTATAATTCTTTTACAGTCAGTAGTTTAAGTTTAATTACCCGCTCGTAGTCCACATCCGGCAGATCGTTCAGTTCCTTTTGTATTGCATGCAAAGGCTTGAGCAGGTCGGCATATTTCTTCCCGGCGCAGTGGCTCAGGTTGAGATAAAGGGGATGCAGGGCAAAAGCGCTGATTGCCGCATATGGATAGGAGTCCACCCAGGTGTGACTAGCCGTGGTGTCGTTGACCGGAAGGATCTGGATCAGTCGCAGCCCGCACTTGACCGCCCAGTCGATCAGGCCCCGCAGATCGCTGAATTCTCCCACCCCCAGCGAACGCTTGCTCCGAAGGCTGAAGACGGGCACCGATACGCCCGCAGCCCGAAAACTGTCATTGGGAAGGTGTATAAATCCATCGTGCAGGATGCTTACCTTGTTTGGCCGTGCATCGCCGGGAAGAGAGCGGTTGGCGCCGGCCTCGAAACCCACCAGATTCTTTTCCCGCCTGTCGTAGACCCCATACTTGTACTCTATCGGAAACGATTCCGGCGGGATCGGCAGCGACAACACCCACCAGTCGCCTTCCGGCGTCAACAGGAGTGGATCATCGGCTTGCCAGTCATGTAGAGCAACCGCGTTGCCAAGCAGGCAGACCTGCTCGTCTTCGGCCAGCAGCGGGGCCTTTACCCGGAAGATATGCGTCACCGCGCCCTTTGTCTTATGGCGCTTGCCGGCCTTGTGCTTTGGCAAAAGGACCGTCCGGAAAGGCTGCGTGAAAAAGACGTTCTCATACTCCCCGGTATAGTTCCAGGTGTCGATCACCTGCAATTCTTCGACGCCCTCCGCTGGAGACGCGATGAATTTGTCGTCCCCCCACTCTTCCGTCAGATTGCCATCGGGCCCCTTCAGCATGTAGTGATAATGGACCGTAGCAGCAGGCGGCGCGGACAGGAGGAGGCTGCAATGCCAGAACTCCCCGTTAACATAATTCAGCGGTATGGCAGCCGAAACATTCCCATTGCCCAGTTCCGGCAAATTCCCCGTAACAAATATGGACTGACCGGAATGGGTGTAGAAACGCAGGTAGAAATCCAGTTTAACCTTCTGTTGAGTATTTTTCATTGGTCCGGTCGAACCTCCCTGGTCATTATTTTCCCGGTCCAAGTTATCATTGCTCGGTTTCATCATTTTTCATTTCATTAAGCAAAGCAAGCCGTAATGTGTATTTATTACATTATGCCGCTAATGTATGCTAAAAAACTGTTCGATGCTGCGCCGTCAGGTCAAAAATTCGTCGACCGCAACGTAAAAATTCATCCCCGCCACCACTCGAACGCCGCCCCCTTCCGATCGAAATTCACTTCCCGCACCGTTCGAAGATATTGATTTTTTTGACTTTGGTTCAATGCGCTTGTTTGCTTAACTTCGCACAAATTTCTCCGCATGGAACAGCAAAAGAAGAATACCGGATTTTATTGGTTGTTAACCTTCGTCTCCGCGGCCGCCCTGGTCTGGGCTATCGCCGCTCATTTTGAGTACCTGACGCTGATACTTCCCTTCCTTTGCACCGGCTTCGTCAAGGCGATGGATATCATGTAAATAATCCCTGAGAACGCCGAAGTTGTTGATCATCGCTAACATCTACCGCGACCAAATCGCCGCCTGTGCCGCTGCCATCCGCCAATTGCAGAACAAACTCAATGGCCTTTCGCTGTTGCGTCTCCTCCTTTTTGTCGCGTTGTGCTTTACCGTTTATGTCCTCATGCAGGGCTTTAGCACCAACCTATTCGTCCTGACCTTACTGCTTGCCGCCGGCTTTATAGCCTGTATCAATGTTTATTATAGCTGTAAGGAGCAACGGCGGCTGCTGGAAAAACTTCGCTTCGTCAGCACCAATGAGTTGGGTGTCCTGGCGGGCGAGACCAACGGTTTTCCCGACGGCGCCTCCTGGCTCGACAACGACAATTACCTGGACGACCTGGATATCTTTGGCCGGCGGTCCCTGTTCCATACGCTTAACCGAACTACCACGGTCCGGGGCACCGTTTTGCTCGCCGGCCGGCTGCGCCAGCCCTTACTTGAACCCGGGGAGATTGGCCGCCAGCAGGAGGCCATCCGGGCCCTGACCGGTCAAACCGAAATTCGCCGCCTGTTGACGGCCACCGGCCTCCTCATGCAGGAAACCAATACCACACCTGGCGGCTCCCCTTCCGACCTGAACATGGACAATCTGCGGAAATGGCTGGATACCCCTCCCCGCATAGCCAATCGTCTCCCACTCCGGATAGCCATCACGATCGTAGAGGTCTTTAGCCTGTATGCGATCTATCTGTTGTTCGCCAGCAACACTTATACCCCTGTCCTCCTTGCATTCGTAGCCTGCCGGCTGGTCCAGGTGCGTTACCTTAAATACATAGGTCAACAGCACCAGCTCATCGGGCATAACCACGAGGTGCTCGATCAATTCGCCGGCATCCTCGGCGTATTCAACAAAATCGATACGACGGGCTCCGTGGTCCTGCAGCAACTCCGCGCCCATACCGGCAATGCGCACACCGCGATCAGGCGCCTGTCCCGTCTTACCAATGCCTTCGATCAGCGCCTGAACCTCCTGGTTAACCTGGTGCTGAGCAATTTCTTCTTCTATGACCTGCATTGCATGATCGGCCTCGAACGGTGGAAGGCCGCCAACCGCGCCGAATTCCTCGACTGGCTCGATGCGGTGGCCACGGTCGAGAGCCTCAATTCCCTCGCCACTTTCGCCTTCAACAATCCCGATAACAACTATCCCGAACCGATAGCAGCCGCAACCGCGGCCCCTCGGGGAACGCCTGCCCATGTCGACGATGCCGCATCCGGTCCCTCGCAGGGCGCTGCGGCCCCTGGCCTGTTCATCGAAGCTACCCGGCTGGCGCATCCTTTGATCCCCGCCGCGCGCCGCGTCGCCAACGACCTCACGATCGGCCACGAAGAACGACTCATCCTGGTCACCGGATCCAATATGTCGGGGAAGACTACTTTCTTACGCACCCTCGGCGTCAACCTGCTCATGGCGCAATGCGGGCTACCCGTCTGTGCCGCCTCCTTCGTTTTCACCCCTATGCAGTTGTTGACGTCCTTGCGGATCAGCGATTCCCTGCAGGACCAGACTTCTTATTTTATGGCGGAGCTGAAAAAATTGCAAAAGATCATCCGCCGTCTCGAGACCGGCGCCCCGGCCCTGGTCCTCATCGACGAGATCCTCCGCGGCACCAACTCCGAAGACAAGACCTATGGATCGGAACAATTCATCCGCAAATTATTACAGTACCCCTGTCTCTCTCTTTTCGCCACCCATGACCTGTCACTCGGACAGCTCGAACAAACGAGCCCCGGGGCCGTTCGCAACTACTGTTTCGAAAGTGTCATCGAATCCGGCGAATTGCATTTCGACTACCGCCTGCAATGCGGCATCGCCCGCAACCGCAATGCCAGCTTCCTGATGAAGAAGATGGATATCATTTAACGCTCGCGCGCAGTCATTAAAAAACCCCGCGAGAGCGGGGTTTTGCTACCTAACCATTCTATTTTCTATTAATAACCGAAACCTGTAACAATGCGTGGTTGTTTGCGCGTATTGTGCGCGGCATAACGGCGATTGCGCCGGATATCCCAAAGGTTCAATATACCGAAAGCGCTCTTGCGCTCAGCGGGCATGTCGACATCCGTCGCCACTGTTTCTCTTACTTCGGTTACCAGATTCTTAAGGATGGTAGGTTCCATTTGCACACGACGGTGCAGTAGATCACTCTTCATAAATGTTCAATTTTAAATGTTTAACAGAACAACTTGCTGGAGAAAAACACTTGAGAATCGTTGAAAGAAGTGTCGGTTGACTTAAGTACTCTTGAGGATGGCAAGCTAATTAGACCGCTCGCTAGTTGTTCAATTCGAGTGCAAAAGTACGACTTTTTTTGATAAAAGCAAAGAAAAGGGGCCCAATTTTGGGCCCCTTTTGAAAATTATCTAACAATCAACTACTTACTTCACTTCCTCGAACTCGGCATCCGTCACATTCTCCCCTCCGGTTGCACTGGCCTGCTGTCCGCCAGGATTGGCTTGCCCGCCTGGTTGACCACCCGCTTGTTGCGTAGCCTTGTACAACTCTTCCGAGGCTGCCGTCCACGCATTGTTCATCTCGGTTACCGCGGCATCGATGGCTGCGATATCCTGTGATTTTTGTGCATCCTTCAATTTGCCGAGGGCCGTTTCGATCGGCGCCTTCTTATCCGCCGGCAACTTGTCGCCAAATTCCTTCAGCTGCTTTTCCGTCTGGAAGATCAGGCTGTCCGCCTGGTTGACCTTATCGACCTTTTCGCGCGCTGCCTTGTCGGTGCTCTCATTGGCTTTGGCCTCTGCCTTCATCTTTTCCACTTCGTCCTTGCTCAGACCACTGCCGGCCTCGATCCTGATCTTCTGTTCCTTGCCCGTGCCCTTATCCTTGGCCGTGACATGCAGGATGCCATTCGCATCGATATCGAAGATCACTTCGATCTGCGGCACGCCACGCGGGGCCGGTGGGATACCATCCAGGTTGAATGTTCCCAGACTCTTATTTTGCGATGCCATCGGCCTCTCACCTTGCAGTACATGTATCTGTACGCCGGGCTGACTGTCGCTGGCGGTAGAAAATGTCTCCGACTTCTTGGTAGGAATAGTTGTATTGCTTTCGATCAACCGCGTCATCACTCCACCCATGGTCTCGATACCAAGGGACAGCGGAGTCACGTCCAACAGCAGCACATCCTTCACCTCACCGGTGAGCACGGCACCCTGAATGGCGGCCCCAACGGCTACGACTTCATCCGGATTGACACTCCTATTAGCCTTCTTACCAAAGAATTTTTCAACGATCTCCTGCACCTTCGGGATACGCGTACTACCGCCGACCAGGATCACTTCGTCGATCTGCGAAGGCGTTACACCCGCATCTTTCAGGGCCTGCTCGCAAGGCTTCAGACACCTCTCGAAAAGCGTGTCGGACAGCTGCTCGAATTTTGCCCTGGTCAGCTTCTTTACCAGGTGTTTGGGCACACCGTCGATAGCTGTTATATAAGGCAGGTTGATCTCCGTTTCGCTGGAAGACGACAACTCGATCTTGGCCTTTTCAGCGGCTTCCTTCAGACGCTGCAGGGCCATCGGGTCCTTGCGGAGATCCACGTTCTCTTCCTTCTTGAATTCGTCGGCAAGCCAGTCCATCACCACTTTGTCAAAATCATCTCCACCCAGGTGCGTGTCTCCATTGGTGGACTTCACTTCGAAAACGCCATCACCCAGTTCCAGCACAGAAATATCGAACGTACCGCCACCAAGGTCGAATACGGCGATCTTCTCGTCCTTTCCTGCCTTGTCCAGCCCGTAAGCCAGAGCGGCGGCGGTGGGTTCGTTCACGATACGGCGGACATTCAGCCCGGCTATCTCACCGGCTTCCTTGGTTGCCTGACGCTGCGCATCATTGAAGTAGGCTGGCACGGTGATCACCGCTTCCGTCACTTCCTGACCAAGATAGTCTTCGGCTGTCTTCTTCATCTTCTGCAGGATCATCGCCGAGATCTCCTGCGGCGTATATAACCGGCCGTCGATATCGATCCGGACGGTATTATTGTCACCCTTGACAACTTTATAGCTCCAATGAGTGATCTCATTTGTCACTTCGTCATAACGCCGGCCCATAAACCGCTTTACCGACATGATTGTGTTCACCGGGTTGGTAATGGCCTGGCGCTTCGCTGGATCACCTACTTTTCTTTCTCCGTTCTTTAGGAAAGCTACGATCGAGGGGGTCGTACGACGCCCTTCATCGTTTGCGATCACTACGGGCTCATTGCCTTCCATGACGGCTACGCAGCTATTCGTCGTGCCGAGGTCAATGCCTATAATTTTTCCCATATGATTTATCTGATTTTAAAGGTTTTACAAGTATTACCCGGGTGTATAGTCAATCATTATGCCACTGCAGGCGGCCCTGCCACAACGACAGCCGCTCCGTCAGGAGCAATCGGTCAGCCAAGGATGCTGCCGGGATGCCGCAATTCGACTTCCCGTCCGGACATTCCCTTCGGGATGCGCTGCGCCAGCGGCCCTCATCTGACTACTTCTAATACCGGTTTAAGGGAATCCCCGCGGAAAACATAGTCGGCGACCTCGTCGACACCCGGGGTTGTAGAATTGAAGGAGATACCCGTCCCCGCCATTTTGACCATGCAAATATCGTTTTCCCCATCCCCGACTGCCACGGAATCTGCCACACTGATACCAAACCGGTGAAGGATATACTGGAAAAAATTGGCCTTGCAATGATCATGCTCACACTGGCTGAACCGGTCCTTTAACAATTGGGACGGGATCTTCACCTCCCCCGTCGCCACACTTTTGCGGAATTCCAGCTCATTGCCCAGCGTAAAATCAAGCCCCAATAGGTTCTTTATATGATTGGCGATCGAATGATAGCTGTCGCTGATGATCCCGCAGACATAACCCCGGACCTGCAACTCCCGGATCACATGCACCGCATCCCCGATCAGCGGAATGGATTCCACGACATGGATCAGCTCGGCAAATGTCCTGCCCTCCAGCAACCGCGCGATCTTCTGCGTTTTGATATAATTGCTTTTCTGCTGGCCGAGGATATCCTTCAGCTCCCGCGAGAAACCAAATTGCTCCGCCGCCTTTTGAATAAAGCTGCCCTGCAGCAAGGTATGATCCATATCGAAGACGATCATCTTCTTCGGCTGACGCACCAGCTCTTTCAACGCAAACTCGACCTGCTCGCGCATCGCCGGCGTCGTATCGTCCTCCTGCCGCCGCCCGCCATCAAAAATATTGACCCGCTTGAAGATGGCATTGGCGACCTGCTTCGCCATCCGGCTCAACACATGCAAAGGCTGCATGTCGTGCTCCACCTCTCCGATACACACCTCCTGGATACGCGCATTCACGTTATGCATGTCGATCAGCAGCCCGATATCCACCCCATAGTCATTGTCAAACTCAACCTTCTGAAAAATGGATTTCGTGCCCGCGATCATCCCGCTGAGCGGCTGTTTGAATTTCAACAGATGCGGAAAAAAAGTATCCAGCAAAGGTTTGGCAAGGATCTCCACCATCCGGCTGCTCTGCCGCTCGAAATAGCTCTTTACAAAATCAGCCTGTCCGCTGATCAACGGGGCAGTCAGCATGCCCACGATGTCCTCCTCGTAACTGGGTAGATCGGCCTCCAGGAATACCAGGATCTCGTTCCTGGCCATCATCAGCCCCTCCCGCATCGAATCACCCTTGCCTACATGCGTGCTGGTGATGACCTTCACGTCTTCCTTTCGCGCCTCGGCGATCGTATCATCCGTAGACATATCATCCACCACAATGATCTCATTCACCAGCTCATTCCGCTTGGCCTGTTGAATGACCTGACGGATCGTCTTTTCCTCATTTAAAGCGGGAATGATCACTGTTACCATAGGCTTGTCGTTTTGGAGTAATGCATTGGAAAATTAGTAAATTCGCCTCTGGTGCACCCCTAAAACTGTGCCAGTAACCTGACTATCATGCCTATTGCCCCCGAAGTATATAAAAAGATCGTCACGGCCAAGCTATATATCGACGAGTGTTTCCACGAACCCATCGACCTGGACCGCATCGCCAGGGAAGCCTGCCTCTCCCGCTTTCATTTTCACCGACTGTTTACGAGTATCTACCGACTTACCCCGCACCAGTACCTCACCCGAAAAAGGATCGAACAGGCCCGCAAAGCCCTCGCAGGAAAAACGCTTACGGTCACCGAGATCTGCGCTGAGGTAGGGTTTGAGAGCATCGGCTCCTTCAGCACCCTCTTCAAGAAGACGATCGGCCACGCCCCCAACAACTACCGGCAGCAGGAATGGCAGAAAAACGTCCAGGCCCGCGAACAACCCCGCTCGTTTATCCCCCACTGCTTTATCGAGACCTGCACAAAAAGCAATTCTCAAGAAGAATAACCCTTTCTGGGCGACTATCTTTGACTCCTAAACAATAAAACCATGATCACACGCATCTCCCACGTGACCTTTTTTGTGCTGGACCAGGAAAAGGCCCGCGAATTTTATGTGGACAAATTGGGGTTTAAAGTCAACACCGACGTAAAAATGGAAAATGGTTTCCGCTGGCTCACCGTCACAGCCCCCGATCAACCCGATCTCGAGATCGCTTTGCTAAATCCGCTCGAAGGCCTGGGCTATGACCCGGAAGTCAAAGCCGCATACAAGCTATTACTCGAAAAAGGCGCGCTCGGTGCTGGCGTATTCAAAACCCCCGATTGCCGCGCCACCTATGAAGAACTGACAGCCAAAGGCGTCGGCTTCAAGGGCGAACCCAAAGACCAGTTCTACGGCACCGAAGCCATTCTCACCGACGGGCTCGGCAACTGGTTCAGCATGTCACAACCGAAGTAGAAAAAAACTAATTTTCAGGGGTGGCCGGAGGCCATCCGCCCGAAGGGCAATTATCGCCAAGGCGGCTTTATGCCGCCCGCCAGAAGGGCAATTATCAGCGCTCTGCTTTAAAAGTGTAATTCTTCTGCGTCAGATAACTGAACGCAACGACAATGATCGTGGTCAGGATCTTCGCGAAAGTGGGATAGATATGGAACTGCTCGACAAAGAGCTTGATGAAGATATAGTTCAGCAGCAGGCAGATGACCACCAGCACGAAATACCGGAACAACTGTACCCGTCCATGCAGCGTGCTTTCGGTGAACACAATATTGCGCATCAGAAAGAACCCCATCGGGAAACTAAAACACCAGGCAATGATGATGGAGGCAATATGCGGCTTGATCACCAGGAAACCCAGGTTGACATCATGCTTATGCAGGATAAGATTGTATCCAACCGCATACATGACGATATCGACGATGGTATTGCTCCCCCCGCAGGCCGCATAACGAAAAGTCTGCAAGGGCATGATCCGGCTAAAAGGCGGATAAAAGAAATCTATGAAGCCGATAATACGTTTTTTGAGTAGCTGTGTCACGTTAACTTTAGTGGTGCAAAGATACTGACAAAACGCTGTACGACCAAAGAATGGCCAACTTGCATTACTTTTGCAGCCAATCTGTTGAAAAATGGAATTAGTTAGTCAGATCAGAATAGCCACAAGCCGGGCGCTCAGCCAATTGTATCAGTTCGAACAAGCCGCCGGGAACATCCTTGTCAACGAAACCAAACCGGAATTCGAGGGCGACTATACTGTGGTGTTGTTCGCCTTTCTCAAGCCGCTCCGCAAGAGCGCCGATGGGCTTGGTAATGAGTTGGGCGAGGCCCTGCTTAAGGAAAACCCGGACCTGTTCTCCGCCTTCAACGTGATCAAAGGCTTTCTCAATCTCAGCATCACCGACGGATACTGGACCAACTTCCTGGACCGCGAATACGACAACCAGGCCTTCGGACATCAACCCCGCCTGGGTAAGACCGTCATGATCGAATATTCCTCGCCGAATACCAACAAGCCCCTCCACCTGGGACACCTTCGGAACAATTTCCTCGGCTGGAGCATCGCCGAGATCTATAAAGCCGCCGGCTACGATATCGTAAAGACCTGCATCGCCAACGACCGCGGTATCCATATCTGTAAGAGCATGATCGCCTGGCAACTCTTCGCGGACGGCGCCACTCCCGGGAGCACGGGTATAAAAGGAGACCACCTCGTAGGAGCTTATTATGTTCTGTTCGGCACCGAACTAAAAAAACAGGTGGCGGAACTGACAGCCGAAGGCATGGACAAGGAGACGGCGGAAAAGGAAGCGCCGATCATGAAGGCCGCGCAACAATGCCTCGTCGACTGGGAGGCAGGTAAACCCGAGACCATCGCACTCTGGAAAAAGATGAACAGCTGGGTCTACGCCGGCTTCGATGAGACCTACCGCCGCATCGGCAGCGACTTCGATAAGATCTATTACGAAAGCGATACCTACCTGCTCGGCAAAGAACTGGTGGAACAGGGATTGAAAAAAGCTGTCTTTGAAAAAGAAGCCGACGGCAGCGTGTGGATCGACCTCACCGCGGATGGCCTGGATCGCAAGATCGTCCAGCGCCGCGACGGGACGGCAGTCTATATGACCCAGGACATCGGCCTGGCCGTGAGAAAATACGAAGAGTTCCACGCGAACGAAAGCATCTACGTGGTCGGTGATGAACAGAACTATCACTTCAAAGTCCTAAAACTCATTTGCCAGAAACTGGGCCTTCCTTCCGCCAACGGTATCTTCCACCTGAGCTACGGGATGGTCGAACTGCCCACAGGCCGCATGAAGACACGCGAAGGCACCGTCGTCGACGCCGATGACATTCTCGACGAAATGATCGGCGAAGCAGAACGCAAGACAAAGGAACAGGGCAAAACCGACGCCTTCACCTACGATGAATTGGAAGAGCTGTATGCTACCATCGGCCTTGGCGGTCTCAAGTTCTTCCTCCTGCGTGTCGATCCCAAAAAACGCATGGTCTTTAATCCCGAAGAATCCATCGATCTGCACGGCTATACCGCCACCTTTATCCAATACGCTTATGCGCGCATCCGCAGCATCCTGCGGAAAGAGGAGGCGGCGCTGCAGTTGCTGATCCGAGATTCACAGGCCCATAGGCAGGCCGGCCCTGCGACGACTGACGCTATACCGCAGCAGGACCATGCGGCGTCCCCCCCGCTTCTTCCGCTGGAAAAAACACTGACCATCACCCTGGAAAAATTCCCGGCCACGCTCGGTCAGGCTTGCCAGGAGATGAGCCCGTCCGTCGTCGCTTCCTACGCCTTCGAACTCGCGAAGACTTTTAACTCTTTTTATGCGGAACACAGCGTCTCGGGAGCCGAGACACCGGAGAAGAAAACACTTCGCCTGCAACTTTGCCAAATGACGGCCACCGTCCTCCGCAATGCCCTGAATATTCTCGGCATTCGCGTCCCGGAACGCATGTAGCATGCACGCAGCGCGCACCAAACGCGGGCCGCAGGGTCATTTCAACACGATCCCTCCCAACGGAGGCAAGTGCACCGTCAACTCATACCATCCTTCTTCACCCGTCCCGCGTACCGGTATCGCAGGATTATTCGTATCCCCCGTCCCCCAGTATTTCCGGTCATCACTGTTGAAGACCTCCGCCCAGACCGACTTCCCCCTTGTATAGACCTTCCAGTCCCTCCGGACCACGGGGGTCATGTTGAGAATGATCAGCAGATCGTTCGCGGCCTCCTTGCCCTTCCTTTTATAAACGATGACGCCCTCATCCCTATGCCGCAGGTCTACCCATTCAAACCCATACATGCTGAACTGGTTCTCATACAGCGCCGGCTGCCCCCGCAACAACTTGTTCAGGTCGCGCACGCAGTCCTTCAGCAACCGATGCGAATCATATTTCAGCAAACCCCAGGGCAGCTCCGTCTTATAATTCCATTCCGTCGTCGATCCGAATTCATTGCCCATGAACAACAGCTTTCCTCCCGGATGCGTAAGCATATATGTATACATCAACCGGAGATTCGCGAATTTCTGCCAGTCATCGCCCGGCATCTTATAGAGCATCGGCGATTTGCCATGCACCACTTCGTCATGACTCAATGGCAACACGAAGTTCTCATCATAATAATAGACCATGCTGAACGTGAACTTGTCCTGGTGATGCCGCCGGTGTATGGGGTCCAGCTTGAAATAATCCAGTGTGTCATGCATCCAGCCCATCATCCACTTCATCCCAAACCCAAGCCCACCCGCAAAGGTCGGCCGGCTTACCCCGGGCCAGTCCGTCGCCTCCTCCGCTATCGTCTGCACATCCGGGAAATCCCGAAACACAGTGGCGTTGAGGTCTTTTATAAACGCGATGGCCTCCAGGTTGCCATCCCCGCCATGTTCATTCGGCTCCCAGCCGCCCGCTTGCCGGGAATAGTTGAGCTTGAGCATCGAGCTCACGGCATCTACCCGGATCCCATCCACATGGAATTTCTCCAGCCAAAAACGCGCGTTGCTGATCAAAAAAGACTTCACCTCTCCCCTGCTGTAATTAAAGATATAGCTGTTCCAATCCGGATGGAACCCCTTTCGCATATCCGCGTACTCATAGGTGTTAGCCCCGTCAAAGAGATACAACCCATGATAATCGTAGGGGAAGTGTGAAGGTACCCAATCCAGTATAACCCCGATGCCGGCCTGGTGGAAGGCTTCTACAAGTGCCATAAACCCCTGCGGGTTGCCGAATCTCGACGTTGCCGCATAGTACCCCGTGCCCTGGTAGCCCCAGCTCCCGTCAAAGGGATGCTCCATGACAGGCATCAGCTCCACATGCGTAAATCCCATTTCCTTCACATAAGGCACCAGCAGCTCCCGGATCTGGTCATAGGTGTTATAACGCTCTTCGTCATTGGGGTCCGGCCGCATCCAGCTCGCCAGGTGTACCTCATAGATGCTCCAGGGCGCCTCCAGCGAATTGTGCGCCTTCCGGCTCCCCATCCAATCCCCGTCCTTCCAGGGATAGTCCAGCTCCCAGGTAATGGAAGCGGTCCTGGGCCGCATCTCCCAAAAATAGGAATAGGGATCCCCCTTGTCCAGCACGCCCCCATTAAACCCCCTGATATGATATTTGTAGGATTCCCCCGTGGCAATTCCCGGTATAAAGCCCTCCCAGATACCGGACCGGTCAAGCCGTACGAACAACGGATAGCCATCCGGCTGCCAGTCGTTGAAATTGCCTATCACCGAAACCGCGGTGGCATTCGGCGCCCATACCGCGAAATAATACCCTTCCTTCCCCAAGACCGTCACCCGGTGCGAGCCGAACAGGTCATAGGCCCGGTAGTTGGTACCCGCCTGGAAATTGCGGATATCCTCCTCCGTGAACAGCGAATAATTCCATACCGCTTTCGCCGAATCCACAAAATGCACATCCTCGTAGCGCTGTCCTGTTGTTGGTTCCAAAATTTTGGTATTTTATTTTTATGCAATTTGATGCGATTGGCATCATACGGTCTTTAACGTAAATTTAGGACTTCGCCCTTGTATATCCCTGTTTTTGAATTTAATTTCATCAGGCTAACCACCCATGATCCTTATGCCTAAACTGACTGTCCTTTTAACCTTCTGCCTTTTATTCGCGTTATCCGCCTTCGCGCAACATTCCCATATCTCGGGAAGTGTCTCCGATACGACTGAAAAAAAACAGCTCACCAACGCCTCCATCCTCCTGCTGAGACCCGCCGACTCCATCCTCATCCGCTACACGCGTAGCGATGCTTCCGGTCACTTCCAGCTCAACAATGTTCCAAAAGGTCACTATCTCCTCCTCGTTACCTATCCCTACTTTGCCGATTATGTGGACGAGATCGACGCCCCGGACAGCGGCAGCCTCACCCTTCCGCCCGTTCCCATGGTCCTCAAGAGCAAACTGCTGGAGACCGTGGTGGTCAACGGCAGCAAAGGGTCTGTTCGCATCAAGGGGGATACGACGGAATTTAACGCCGACAGTTTCCGTACCGAGGCCGGCGCTTCAGTTGAAGACCTGCTCAAAAAGCTGCCCGGTATCCAGGTAGACAAGAATGGCAAGATCACCGCTCAGGGCGAGACTGTTAAGAAAGTACTCGTCGACGGGGAGGAATTCTTCGGGGACGACCCTACCCTCGTCACGCAAAATCTCCACGCGGATATGGTCGACAAGGTCCAGGTATATGATAAGAAGAGCGACCAGGCGACCTTTACCGGCATCGACGACGGCCAACGCGAAAAAACCATCAACCTCAAACTCAAAAATGGCAAAAAGAACGGTTATTTCGGCCGCGCCACCGCCAGCGCAGGCACCGGCGACTACTATGACGAAGAACTGATGGCCAACTATTTCAAGAACAAAGAGAAACTCGCCGCCTATGGCATCGTGTCCAACACGGGCAAGACGGGTCTCAACTGGTCCGAACGGGACAACTACGGCCAAAGCGTCCTCGGCACCGCCGACGTTGACGAGGCCACCGGCTCCATCAGCATCCAGAACAATAATGACGATCTTGACTCCTGGTCCGGGCAATACGAGGGCCAGGGCTATCCCTCAGTAGTGACCGGGGGCCTTCATTTCAACAACAAATGGCTGGACGATGCCCAATCGCTCAACGGGAACTATAAATACATGGACCTTAAAGTCAACGGCACCAGTACCACCAATTCCGAATACATCCTGCCTGACACCCTCTACTACAACACCCAACATCAAACCTTCAGGAACGAGATCATCCGCCAGACCGTCGACGGTCTCTACGAATGGAAGTTTGACAGCAGCTCCTCCCTCAAGGTCATGGCCAACGGCGGCAACGACCACAAGACTACTTTCAACCAGTACGAGTCCCAATACCTGGCCTTCGACAGCAGCCTCGTGAACAGCAGCAACCGCACCACCTCCACTTCCGGCGACAACCATGTGGTCAACAGCAACATCCTTTTCCGGAAAAAGTTCCATAAGACAGGCAGGACCTTCTCCCTCAACGTCCGGGAGAACTATACCGACAACAGCTCGGATGGCTATCTCTATTCCGATACGAAATACTACACGGGCGGCGCCATCAGCTCCGACTCCCTGGTCAATCAGTTCAAGAACTATCTTACGACCACCATCCTCATCGATTCCAAGGCTACCTATACCGAGCCCCTGTCGAAATATTCTTTTTTGGTGGCCAATTACGGCGTCGTCATCAACAACAGCCATTCGGACCGCAATTCCTACAACCAGGACAACGGCGGCAAATACACGATGCTCGACTCATTGTATAGCAACGATTACGAGTACAATATCCTTACTCAGCGAACCGGTCTGGCGTATAGCCACATCAAGAAGAAACTCCGGTACTCCGTCGGCAGCGACGTCGGCTTCTCCCGTTTCGACCAGACGGACCTGCATGCCGATACTTCCGCCACCCGCCACTTCGTGAACTGGTATCCTACGGCGTCGCTCACCTATTCCTTCACGAACATGCGCCGGCTTAGCATTAATTACAACGGGGGCACCCGGCAACCCTCCGTCACCCAGATCCAACCCATCATCACCAACGAAGATCCCCTGAACGTCACGATCGGCAACCCCGCGCTGAAGCCGTATTTCAGAAACAGGCTCAGCGTGTTCTTCAACGACTACAAGGTCCTGACCGACCGGGGCATCTGGGCTAACATCTACGGCAACGTCACACCCAATAATATCAGTACCAGCGTCACTGTAGACTCCACCGGCAAACGTACCACCCAATACGTGAACGTGAACGGCACCTGGTCCCTGGGAGGATACCTCAGTTATTCTTTGAAATGGAAGCAACCCGATATCCGGTTCAATTTTCACTTCAATCCCAACTGGAACAACAATGTCAGCATCGTCGACGGCCTGACCAACACAACACTCAGCAAGACCACTTCCTTCGGGACGGGAATATACAAGTCCAAAGAAAAGAAATTCGACCTGGGCTCCGACTTTAATGCTACCTATACGACCAGCCGGTCTACCATCAACACCGGGGTCACCACCAATTACTGGACCTACGAGATCCAGCCATTCGGAAACCTGTACCTACCCCTGCACTTTCAACTGCATGCGGACGGCGATATCAATATCCGCCCGAAATCGGCGGCCTTCCCCACCAGCAACAATGTGGTCTTGTTGAACGTTTGGGCCGGCAAGAAATTCCTTAAGAACGACGCCCTCCTCATAAAAATAGCCGTCAATGACCTGCTCAATCAGAATGTCGGCTTTAACCGGACCGTCAATAGTAACTTTATCACCCAGAATACCTATAGCACTATCAAACGCTTTGGCATGCTGTCCGTAGTCTGGAATTTCACCAAAGCGGGTACCCCCGCACCAAAAGAAAGAGATTAACCATGTACAAGCTATCGATCCTACTGGTCCTCTTCCTCCCGGCATTCACCCCGGCCAGGGCGCAGCACACCAGCTTTCTCTCACAGGGCAAAATAGAATTCCAGCGCAGCATCAACGTCTTCGCCCAAATGGAGCAAACCAACGACGGGAACGACGACCAATGGATCGAATTGCGAAAAAAAATGTCCAATCATTTTAAAACGGATTATTTCGATCTGCTGTTCACCCGCAACAAAAGCCTTTATCGCCCCGGCCGCGAAAGCGACGACCGGGAAGTGTTCAATTTCTGGACGTCCCCCGCACGGGATAATATCGTCTTCTCAGACCTGGAAAATGAAAAGGTCATCAGCATGAAGAATGTATTCGAACAGGCCTTCCTGGTGCAGGACAGTCTCCGGCAGATCAAATGGAAGATCACCGACGAGACCCGCAATATCGCGGGCTTTAATTGCCGCCGCGCCAACGCCATCATCATGGATTCCATCTATGTGGTCGCTTTCTATACCGATGAGATCCTGACGGCAAGTGGCCCCGAATCCTTTACCGGCCTGCCCGGCATGATCCTCGGCGTTTCGCTCCCCCACCAGCACGTATCCTGGTTTGCCACCAAAGTAGAGGCCATAGCCATCCCCGATACCCAGGTCGCACCGCCGGCAAAAGGCAAGAAAGTCGACAACACCACCCTGCAAAGTGCAGTCAGGCCAAGCCTCAAAGACTGGGGAAAGACGGGCCAGCAATTTATGGAGGCCATCCTGTTGTGAAGTGGGCCATTGTCGGGCGCAAAGCCCGTGGCCTACTGTAGTTCCAGGACCCACATTGTCCTGCCCGGCAACGTCGCCGGCTGACCCAACACGTGACGTTCACCCGTGACAACGTCGACACCCGTCGAAAAACCAGTGACCCGCTCGCTGAACCGCCCAAAATCCAATTCCACAGGGGCATTCCCCGTATTCATCGCACAAAGCACGGTCTGCCGTCCGTCATAGCGGAAATACACGTACAGGGATCCATGCGGCACATACTGCATCATTTTCCCCGTCCGCAGCGCCGAAGAATGAAGCCGGTACTGCCCCAGCTTCCTTACCAGTTGTTGTACACCCGACTCGTCGGCATTCAGTCCGGCGCCTGTAAAAGCGTTTTTGGCATCTCCCTGCCAGCCGCCCGGAAAGTCCAGCCGGACCAACCCATCAGGATTGTCGATGCCCTTCATCAGCACCTCCGTCCCATAGTACAATTGCGGAATGCCCCTTTCCGTGAGCAGCCATTCCAGCCCCATTTTCTGACCGGCAACATCCTCGCCGATCTGGGAGAAGAAACGGGTCATATCGTGGTTGTCGAGAAAGATCACATTGGCCCCCGCATCTTTATACAAGAAATCGTCACCCAGGGTCTGGTATAGTTGGTCGACGCCGCCGCCCCCCGCCGAGGTATCCTTGACCGCGCCGGCGATACCGTTGAAAAGGCATTGGAAATCCAGCACCCCCGGCAGATTGCTTTTAAAAGGCAGGTCCAGTTGGTTACGCGTGAAATAGGCCTGTCTGGCAACCCCGGGGGTCCAGCATTCCCCGAACATCGTGATCCGCGGATATTCATCAAATAAAGCCTGGTTACACCGGTTCATAAATTCCAGGCTGTTGTACATATAGGTGTCGATCCGCCAGGCATCTACGCCAAAAGCTTCTACAGACCAGATGGCATGCTCGATCAGGAACTCGCTGAGATCCGGATTGTCCTGGTTGAGGTCCGGCATCTGGCGGGTAAACCAGCCATCGCTGCTCAGCTTCCTGTCGCTGGCGCTCGAGTGCGGGTCCATCAACGGTTCGCCGCGGTAATTGGTCTGGGTATAGACTGGCCACTGATGCAAAAAGCCGCTGTCGGGTAGATCCTGAACCAAGAAATGATAAAGCCCCACGTGGTTGTAAACGGCATCCTGTATCAGTTTCATCCCCCGCGCATGCAGCGCATCCGAGAGCTTCCGGTAGCCTTCCGCGCCACCCAGCCGCGGGTCGACGGTATAGTGATCGGTGAATGCATAGCCGTGCTCGGTTCGGTTAGGCATGTCATTTAATACAACCGGCGTCATCCACAGGGTCGTGACACCCAGCGATTGAAGGTAGTCGAGGTGATTCATAATGCCCTGGAAATCGCCGCCGTGCCGCAGATACATGGAATCCCTGTTGAGGCTCTGGTCCCTCAGTCCCGGTACCCGGTCATTGCCCGGATCACCATTGCTGTACCGGTCCGGCATCAGAAAATAGATGAAGTCGGAAGCGGTGACGCCTTGCGCATAGGCAGTTCCGTTACCAGTTTGTCGTTCCTCCAGCGGAAGGACGGCGACTTCGGAATTTCCCGCGGCGACCCCGGAATTTCCCGCAGCGACGCCCTTTGAAGCGGCGCCCATGAGCGCGATCCGTACATTCCCGGGCTTCGCCAGCCGATCGATCCGCAGATGAACGAACAGATAATGCGGATTGCTGAGTCTATGCCAGTCGACAACGGTCACACCGGGATAATCCACGCTCACACGCTGCGCCTCCCCGGCATTCCCGCCGCGGATCATGACCTGGATGGTCGAATGTTTCATCCCCACCCACCAGTTGGAAGGATAGACGTTCAGTCGCTGCGCTCCGGCCGCCAGGCCCAGCCAACAGCCGATCAGGATCAGAGCAATCTTTTGCATAAAGGAAGTTTAGGAAGCGGCCCGCTCCGCATAAAAACCGGCCTTTTCCTGCTGGATGCGGATGGCGCCGCCGTCATATACGAACAGCACCGAGATCGCCGCGGCGATCAGACAGAAGCCGGCCGAAACGATGGAATATATTGGCTGACTGCTATAAATATGCTTCACTATCCAGCCGCCAAACAAACCGTTGACGATCTGCGGCAACGTGATAAAGAAATTAAAGATACCCATATAGATGCCCATCTTCCCCGCGGGAATGCAACCGCTCAGGATCACATAAGGCATCGCCAGGATACTCGCCCAGGCAAGCCCAATGCCGATCATCGATACGTTCAGATACCTGACATCATGAATAAAGAAGATGGAGATCAGACCAACCCCTCCCGCCAACAAGGAAATCGCATGCGTCAGCTTGCGGCCCAGCCTCCGCGCGATCGGCGTCAGGAAAAGAGCGTAGACCATGGCCACCCCATTGTAGACACCAAATGCGCTGCCCACCGCGTTGCCCGCATCGTTGTAGGCGAGGGTCTTCACATAGTCGCCCTTTAACCCGTAAATATGGGTGGCGACAGCATCCGTTGTAAAGACCCACATCGTGAACAGGGCGAACCAGCTGAAGAATTGCACCAAACCCAGTTGCAGCATGGTTTTGGGCATCCGCAGAAAATCCCGCCCGATCTGTGACAGCCCGGCCTTTTTCTCTTCCGCGTCCACCTTGCCATGATACCGTTCGTATTCGGCCGGCGGATATTCTTTGGAAAAGAACACCGTTACGAGTATGGCCGCGATAAAGACCGCGGCGCCGATATAAAAGGCATACTTGATGTTGTCAGCTATCCCGCCGCTTCCCGGCGTCTGGGAGAAGCCTAGCCGGGCCAGCCAGCCGGTCAGATAAGAGCCGCCTACGGCTCCCAGACCGATCAGAAAGGTCTGGATCGAAAAACCCTTGGTGCGCTGACTATCGGGCAGGTTGTCCGCAACCAGTGCGCGAAAAGGCTCCATCGCGACGTTGAAAGAGGCATCCATCACCATCACGAAGCCCGCACCTACCCAAAGCGCCGGGATGACCCCTGCCAGGCTGCCTGAGTTCGGCAGGAGCACCAGGGCCGTGGCGCTTAGCAGTGCACCTGTAAGAAAGAAAGGTTTCCGCCGTCCCAGCCGCGTCCAGGTACGATCACTGTAATGACCGATGAGCGGCTGTACGATCATCCCCACGAGGGGGGCGACGATCCAGAACAAAGGCAATTGGTCTACATCCGCACCAAATGTCCGCAGTATGCGGCTGGTATTGGCATTCTGCAAAGCAAACCCAAACTGTATTCCCATAAACCCAAAGCTCATGGTAAAGATCTGAGCCGTCGTGAGGGTAGGTTTGGGAACAGTGGACATAGCAATCGAATTTAGTTATGAATGCGGCCCCGTTATATAACGAATCCGTTGGGCAGCACCGCGCCCTTTTTGATCACCACTACCCCTTCCTTCACGGTATAGAGCGAATGGTCGGCGTTCTCCAGGTGATGACCGCCGTTGATACGGACATCGTCGCCTATCCGGCAGTTCTTGTCCACAATGGCATTCCGGATATAGCAGCGATGCCCAATGCCTACCGTGGGCAGCCCATGCTGACGTGCGAGCTCGATCTCTTCGATCGTTTCATAATAATCTACCCCCATCAGGTAACTGCTGACGATGGTTGTCCCGGTACCGATGCGCGTGCGGATACCGATAATGCTGTTCTCGATACGCGAGGCATTGATGATACAACCCTCCGCGATGATCGTCTTTTCCAGCGTCGTGCCGCTGATCTTGGCGGGCGGCAGCATGCGTGCACGAGTATAGATGGCCTTTTCGTTGTCAAAGAGATTGAAATCGGGGATGTCCTTCGTGAGCCCGAGATTGGCTTCAAAAAATGAAGGGATATTACCGATATCGGTCCAATAGCCGTCATATTGATAACTGACTACCTTGTATTTCTCCAGGGACTGAGGAATAATTTCCTTACCAAAATCGGTGGATTCCACAAACTCATTCTGCAGGAGGTCGGTCAACAGCTGCCTGTTAAAGATATAAATACCCATCGAGGCCAGATAATTCCTGCCCTTCGCCTGCATCGCATGCCCGGTATCGCTTATCCAGGGCGGCAGCATATCCTTTTTGGGTTTCTCCGTAAAGGAAGTGATGTACCCGCTGTCGTCTTTTTTCATGATGCCGAAATCGGAGGCCTCCCGGTCATCCACGGGAATGGTCGCGATCGAGATGTCTGCCCCCATCTTCTTGTGGTTGTCCAGCATCAGCATAAAATCCATCTGGTACAGCTGATCACCCGAAAGGATCAGCACGTACTCGCTGTCGAATGGGCCCAGGTGACGCAGACATTGCCGCACCGCATCCGCCGTACCCTGGTACCATGTCGGATTGTCCGGTGTCTGCTCCGCCGCCAGAATGTCCACAAAAGCCGAACTGAATGCACTAAAATGATAGGTGTTCTTGATATGCCGGTTCAGGGACGCCGAATTGAACTGGGTGAGCACGAACATACGCGAGATGCCCGAGTTCAGACAGTTGGAGATGGGAATATCCACCAATCGGTATTTCCCCGCAATGGGCACGGCTGGCTTCGAACGACTGGCCGTAAGGGGATATAAGCGTGTTCCGGCCCCTCCTCCTAAAATCACGGATAGAATTTCTTTTGACATATACAAGCGTTTAAAGAATGAACAATCTATTATTTATAACCTTTCTAAAAGCATGCTCCCATCTATTCTCCCCTTATCGCTCTTTCGTACAGATCCAGATAAGCCCGGACGCTGGCCTCCCAGCTGAAATCCAGTTGCATCATCCGCTGCCTGATCTCCTGCAGCATCTGCGGCTGGTGATACAGCTCAACCGACCGCCAGATGCCATGCGTCATATCCTGCGCCGATGCATGGTTGAACCGGATCCCATACCCGTCCTTGTCACCATAATCGATCACCGTATCATGCAACCCGCCGGTATTCCGAACTACAGGCACCGTACCATACCGCAGCGCGTACAGCTGATTGAGCCCGCAAGGCTCTACCCGCGATGGCATGAGGATAAAATCCGCACCGGCATACATCAGGTGGCTCAGCCCTTCATCATAGCCGATATAAGTATTGTAATCTCCCCTTCCAAATTCCCGGATCGCCTGTAACCGTCCTTCTATCTCCGGCACGCCACTTCCCAGGATCAGGAAATTCATCTTGCGCCCGATATAATAAAAGGAGTCTTCGATCACCTGCGGCAATAGATCCGCTCCCTTATCTCCTACCAGCCGCCCTATAAAAGTGATCAGCGGCTTGTGGATGTCCAGGTTATATAGCTCGCAGAGCCTGGCCTTGTTCTTTTGCTTGCCTTCCTCCACCATTGCCAGGTCATAATGATCTTCAATATAACGGTCCGTAGCCGGGTCCCAAACCACCGAATCGATCCCATTCAGAATGCCGCTGCTCTTGCCTTTCTCATATTCCAGCAGTGCCTCGAGACCCGCTGCCGAATGCCGCATCTCCTCCAGGTAGGTAGGACTCACCGTAGTCACCTTCCATGCACTGCGGATCCCCGCCGCCAGCGGATTCAGGGCCCCCGCCCATTCCAGCATTCCCCGTTTCCAGAGATCCCATTCCGGCAGATAGGTCGTCTTATCCATACCCGTCTGCCCCTGATATTGCGCATTGTGAATGGTCAGGATCGTCGCAATCCTCTGCATATGCTGGTAGGCAAAACAATACTTGACCATGAACGGGATCAGCGCGCAGTGGTGATCATGCACATGAATGACATCAGGATGATGCTTCCACACCGAAAGCCAGTCGACGACCGCTATCTGGAAAGCAAAGAACCTTTCCGTATCATCCCCGTATCCATAGATCTTTTCCCGGTCGAGCAGACCATAAATATCCACCAGGTAAAGGTCAAAGCCTAATTTGTTCGTAGACTCTTTGATGATGGTATAGTTGAACCAGTAGTTGTGCAGATGCGTATACCCCTTGTGCACCACCTCAAATTGATTCTCTCGCAGGAACTTCGTCCGGTACATCGGCATCACGACCTTTGCCACGTGCCCCAGATCACGCTGATATTTCGGCAGTGCCCCAACAACATCGCCTAACCCACCGGCCTTGGCTACAGGATAACATTCTGCTGAAACGTGGATGATTTCCATTGTCGTTCAATTTAGCAAGGATTTCGATTAAACCGCGTGCCGAAGATGAAAAAATTTTTAGCTTCATAAAAACTTGGTATTTTGGAGCTTTATTCTCAAACTGCGTCGCTACATGAACAATCCTAAACAAGCCACGAACACGGGTGCTCTTGCCACATTGGTCCTCGTTTTTTTCTTTTGGGGATTTATCGCCGCCTCCCAAAGTATCTTCATCCCCTTTTGTAAACATAATTTTGCGCTGACCCAATTCGAATCGCAGCTGGTCGGCTCTGCTTTTTATGGTGCTTATTTTATCGGATCGCTGGCTTTGTACCTCATATCGAGTCTCCTTAAATATGATATTTTAAACCGGATCGGCTATAAAAAAGGGATTATTTATGGGATATGGATATCTGTTGCTGGCGCTTTGTTGATCATTCCCTTCGCCAACGCGCATTCCTTTGCGGGTTTGCTTGCCGCTTACTTTGTAATTGCCCTCGGTTTTTCACTCCAGCAGACTGCGGCTCAGCCATTTGCTATTATCCTGGGCGATCCTTCGACGGGCAGCCACCGCCTGAATCTTGCGGGTGGGGTCAATTCGATCGGGACGACCGTTGGACCCATCATTTTCAGCGTATTCTTATTCGGAAAGGTCGGGGGTAATGCCGCAGACGCGACGGTGACCAATATCAATAACCTTTTCCTGATCGTAGCTTGTGTCTTTGCGGCCGTGGCTTTATTCTTTACGTTTTCCAAACTCCCTTCCGGAAAGGATGACGACAAATTTTCAGGATCGGGAAAGGCGTCCGGTTCGCTGATCCTGATGACCTTTCTGGTTGGGGTGATCATCGTGATCGGCCAACTTACCGCTATTCAAAAACTGCCGCTGCTGGTCGCAACACTGGTGATGGTCGTCGGCATTCTGCTGTATTCGAATGCCAGCGCCCTTAAAAAGCCCGATGGCTGGGGCGCTATGCACTATCCGCAGTTGATCTATGGCATGCTGGGAATCTTTATCTATGTTGGTGTCGAAGTGACGATTGATAACAATTTCGGCGCGCTGTTGCGGACCCCGGGGTACCTGACAGCTGCCGGATTGGACGAGAGCATGATCTCCAAATATGTGAGTCTTTACTGGGCGAGCCTGATGATCGGCCGGTGGACCGGCGCCATTGGCGTTTTCAACCTCTCGTCCAGGGGAAAGGTTATCGCCACCATCGTTGTTCCCTTTGTGGCTTTGGGCCTGGCGCTTTTCGTAAACCACCTTTATAGCGGCGATGTCAGCGACCTGTATCCCTATGCGGGATTTGTAGCGGTGGCGATAGTGGCCTTCCTGTTCGGTCAGGAAAAGCCCGTTAAGACCCTGCTCACGGTAGCCCTGCTTGCAGGCGTATTCATTCTGGTCGGGGTGCTGACATCCGGTATTTTTTCTGTCTATTGTATCATGGCGGCAGGACTTTGTAACTCGATCATGTGGCCGTGTATCTTTTCGCTTGGCGTTGCCGGACTGGGTAAACACACCAGCCAGGGGTCGTCTTTCCTGATCATGATGATCCTGGGCGGCGCCGTCATTCCACCATTCCAGGGGTCTGTAGGGGACGCTTTCAGTATGCACGACAGCTACCTGGTGGCGGTCGCTTGCTACGCCGTGCTGGCTTTTTTGGCCCTGAAACTTCGGAGCACGCTGAAAGCGCAAGGCCTGAATTTCGACGACCAGATTGGCGGCGGCCACTAATGATGATGCTAAACCTGTATCTTTGCTGCCCTATAAATACAAACAATCCCTAGCATGGCAAAAGCCGCGTCCATTTCTTCTTCCTCTCAGTCGTTTGAAGCCCTGGCCATCGGCATTGACATCGGGGGCACCGGTACCAAATTCGGTATCGTGGACCGCAATGGCAACGTCCTTTTCTCAAGCGAGATATCCACCCGTGGACATAGCCAGGTGGAAGGCTTTATCGATGAACTCTACAAGCACCTGGCCGTCCTCATCGAACAGGCCGGCGGCACCGGCAGAATGCGGGGTATCGGCGTAGGCGCTCCCAACGGCAACTATTACAGCGGCACCGTGGAATATGCGCCAAACCTTCCCTGGCGCGGTATCATCCCCCTGGCCAAACTCATCCAGAATAAATTTCAGCTTCCCACCATTCTCACCAATGACGCCAACGCCGCCGCCATCGGCGAAATGATGTACGGCGCAGCCAAAGGCATGAAGGATTTTATCATGATCACCCTCGGCACGGGTGTGGGTAGCGGTATCGTCGCCAACGGGAAACTCATCTACGGTCATGACGGCTTCGCCGGGGAACTGGGACATACCATTATCATCCCCAATGGCCGCTATCATGAGGGCACAGGTAAAAAAGGTTCCCTGGAAAGTTATGCTTCCGCCACCGGCGTAAAGCTCACGGCCATCGAGATGCTGGAAAAAAGCGAAGAAGCCAGTCTGCTGCGGGATACCCCCAAAGAACGCCTGGACTCCCGCCGGGTCTACGACGCGGCTATCCAGGGCGATAAACTGGCCAAAGAGATCTTCGACTTCACGGGTTCCATCCTGGGGCTGGCACTGGCCAACTTCGTGATGTTCTCCAGCCCCGAAGCCATCATCCTCTTCGGCGGCCTTACCAAGGCGGGCGACCTCATTCTCAAACCCACCCGGGAAAATATGGAAAGCAACCTGATTCAAGTCTTCCAGAACAAGGTAAAGATCCTCGTCAGCCACCTCAAGGAATCCGATGCTGCCATCCTTGGCGCGAGCGCCCTTGTATGGGATATGAAAGGCTAATTCGCTTTTTTTATCAAAAACACCGCGGGCAGCGGGCGCTGCCCTTCCGGGTCGGAAGGCCGTATCGTCTCTTTTCCATTGATCAGCAGACAGCTGCTTCCGCCTCCATCCAGGTTTAACGCTTCATAACACCCCAGGTCCAGCAGGATCTGGGCCACCTCCTGCAGACTGGCGCCGGCCGCAACCCCCGGGGTACGCCCCTGTATCACCAAGATGATCAGCCGGCCGTCACGGGTATAACCCATCGCCGTCCGCGGCAGGTGCTCCCCATCCCGGTTGGCATCGGGGAAGAGCTGCTCCTCCCGGTCGGTGATACGGATCCTGCCATCATGCAGCAGGACAGGCCCCCCGCCCGCCGCCGTACGCATCTTCCACCACTTCCATTCGATATCCTTCAGGTCATAGATCATCGGTACCGAATCGGTGCCCTTGGCGACCACCGGCATGTCCTCGAAAGCATAAGGCCATCGCCGGGAACTGTCCGTAAAGGTCCAGGCGACATCAGGCCGCCGTTTCCGGTCGATCCCAATGGCGCCGCGCGTAGGATAGTAATAGAGCATGGAATCATTCCCCGTACCCCTGAGAGAAGGGACATTATAGGATAACAGCCGGCCATCTTTCACGAGCAGGCTGAGCGGTTGACCGTCGTAGAGCGAAAAGAAAGTACAGTTGACTACCAACACGGGGAATTGTTCCAACTGGAAATATTCCGCGGGTGTAAATCGTTTACCCTGGCCCGTGGAAGTCGTGAATTGCAGCCGCTTATCCTTTAGCCGGGCCGAGACATAATAGGCGATGGATGGAAAGCCATGCAGGCTGTCGTTCGAGCGATAGACATGCAGCGACGAAGGCAGCGGTCCATAGGACGCGTCCACCTTGCTCCAATGTAGTTGCGCCAAACAGGGACAGACCGGCAGCAAAAACATCAACACAGCACAGGCAAGGGTCTTGAACATCTCGGCGGAGGAATTAGGAGTGGGCGTCGTTAGATTCCGCGGTGGCTTCTTTACTCCGCAGCCATTCCGCACGGCCATAGCCCGGAATGACATGACGTTCGGAATGGTAGGAAGATCTTACCAGCGGACCGCTTTCCACATAGTCAAACCCCAGGCCATAACCGATCTCCCGGAGCTCGGCGAATTCGTCAGGATGTACGAACCGCACGACCGGCAGGTGTTTTTTTGTGGGTTGCAGGTATTGACCAAGCGTGATAACGTCGACACCACTGTTGCGAAGATCGGTCATCGTTTGCACCACTTCTTCTTTCTTCTCCCCCAGACCCAGCATCACCCCGCTCTTGGTGCGCATGCCGCCTTCCTTCAACACCTGCAGGGTCTCCATGCTCCGCCAGTATTTGGCCTGGATCCGTACCTGGCGCGTTAGCCGTTCGACCGTCTCAATGTTGTGGGAAACGACTTCCGGCGCGGCTTCGATGACCCTTGCAATATTCACCCGCTCCGCCTTGAAATCGGGGATCAGGGTCTCCAGGGTCGTATTCGGATTGAGGGCCTTGACGGCCCGGATGGTATTTTGCCAAATGGTGCTGCCGCCATCCTTTAATTCGTCCCGGTCAACGGACGTGATCACAGCATGCTTTACCTTCATCAGGTGGATCGCTTCGGCTACCCGTTGCGGCTCATCCCAATCCACGGGATCTGGCCGGCCCGTCGCTACCGCACAAAACCCACAGCTCCGGGTACAGACATTACCAAGGATCATAAACGTAGCCGTCCCCTCACCCCAGCACTCTCCCATATTCGGACAGTTGCCGCTCTCGCAGATCGTATGCAGCTTGTGGGTATCCACCAGGCCACGGACATGCTTATAACTTTCCCCAATGGGCAACTTCACACGTAACCAATTGGGTTTCTTTGCTTTCGCATCTAATGACTGGCCTTGGGCCGGCGAGCCGTCGGCTCCAAGGTTATCTTCCCCATTCGGCATGCAGGCCGAGACGTTTGAACTAGGTTCCATGCTACAAAAGTACGTTAGATTGCGGTATGAAGTGTCACCGGGCCGACAGCCCCGGCAGGGCATAGGAATGCCGTCACTTTCGACTTCCGAAAAGAATGGCTACGTATGCATTGAAAAAGAACGTATGCTCTTTTACAAGATAGACAAGCGGGATCTTGGAAAAGAAGTATTCTTCCGTCAGACCGACTTCGATGGCCGAGATAGTCTGATTCAACCGGCCATAGTCAAACCGCATCGCCTGCTTGGCATTGACAGCCGGCTTGATGGTCAGATGGTCCCAGCCCACAAGAAAACCCGAAGCGCCGGTGACCTCGTCCCCTTCGTTCGTATCCGCGATCGCCTGAGGGAAGGTCAGACGCGAAGTCGCGCTGGTGATCTGGTTTTGAATATCCAGGTAATACGGCTTCAACATTCCTATCGTGACGCCGCCGGCATACAACGCGGTAACGGCCACCCCATTCTTATTGCCCTTGCCGCCGATCAGCCGCTCCTCCCCGATGGCCATCTTGAATTCGTAAAGATTGTTTAGCTTATAAGGCACCACCGAAGAAAAATTGATGCCGTCCGATACCGCCGAAACATGATGCTCCTTCGGGTCATGCTTCTCATTCAACTCAAATTCGTACAATATGGTGCGGGTAGGTGACTTGAATTTTCCTTTTTCGTAGTTGATGCCATACCCATCCGTAGCCAGCCGGATACCGAAAATACTGTGCTTGTTAAAGATAAGATCGCCTTCCTCCTCCATCCGCAGCATATTGTTCATCCTGTCGCGCTTGGCATTCTGCTTGTTGATCTTCGACATCATTTGAGCGCTATCCGTATTGATTTGGGCAAAAACGTGCAGAAAGAGGGTCGAGGCAAGAACGGTCAGGAAAAATTTGTTCACTGCTATGGATTTAGTTTTACTCGCTAGTTTCTGGCCTTTGGCCTACGGACCCGGTCCGTTTGGTTTCTAACTGGCGTAAATTTAGGAAAAAAAAGCTGACAACAACTTCCATAGTCATTTACGAGCCGAATTCGGGAACGGTTGCCCCAACTCCACTATCCGGGATCGAAAAAAGGCCTCCCGCCCCCCTATTACTGCCCGAGTAATGCACAGCCGATGGCGCAATCCAGGCAACGGCGCTTATTACAATATTCATGCTTCAATTCCAGCAAGGCCTGCCCATCGGCCGCATGCACAGGGCTGACCCCAAGCCGCCGCCAGCCCCTAAGCAGGACATTGCGCTCCGCCTTTAGTTCCTTCAGCCAGGCCAGGGCCTTCCGGCTATACGCCGGCTCATTTCGCAGACAGCCATAGGCATACAACAAGGGAATAAAGGCATTCACCAGCAAGCACTGCCGCATGTCCGGCCCCAGCCGCTTAGGGCCGGAGGCCGCACCCTTCCCAAATACATCACGCTCAGGTACCGGTTCTGTACTCCGCCCCAATATGTAATGGTTCTCCCAATACCCCCCCGCTGCTACAGCGGTCCCGGCCAGCATTTCCCTGGGAGATCCCGCTTCCAAAACACGCGAGAGCCAACCCCTGCCCGTCCCCATCAAGGCCGCCAATTGAACAAGCCGCACTGTCGGGAAATGCGCCGGGCGCATCCGCAGAAAGGAAACGGGCTCGCCCACGGGCCTGAGTCCCCATTTGGTTTGCAGGAAGCGGTATTCCCGCTGCAACAACTGCGGATAATCCTCACCGAAAGCCCCTTCCAGCAGCCCCGCCTGCCCCAGCAAGAGCGCCTCCAGCTGCACCGGCTGCGACCGCTGACGCGCCAATAGTTCCACCGGTAAGCTCCTGGCCATCGACCCGAACGCCGCCTTGTTCACCGGCGACCCCATACTCTGCGCGATCAACTGCCAGGCCACTCCTTCCCAATGCTGCCTGTTCGCTTCCAGGCATTCTTGTATGAAAAGCGTCCTCCGGTGAAGCCGCTGCAATACCAGCTCCTGCTGCCATCCTTCCCGTAATCCGTCATCTACCTGTCCCAACTGCCCCTCACAGGGCACGAAGACCGGGCCTTTCATCCAGCGGTCATAGCGGTCAAGCAAGAGCTTTGACACCCGTGACTGAAGGACCAGCATCGGGATGCCGCCCGGCATCGGGGGCTTCTCTTCCCCTCCACGCCAGTCGTTTTCCCAGACCACATGCAGGATGGTATCCCGGTAATGTTCGTCCCCATCATGGGCATGCCGCACCCAGTCGCTGGCCCGGACATGGATCTCCACAGGGCCCGTATAGCTCCGCCCGCCGATAATGATCCGGGCTTTCCGGCAATCGGGCCCCTGATCCCGGTGAAGCTCACCGGGAGACAGGATCTGCAGGGATTCCCCCGCTTCAGTAAAAAGTTCTTGCTGATTAAAATAGCGATGCCGCCAAATGAAGTGCAGTAATTCTTCCCGCATAACCTATCCCCCCGAACAGCAATTTAATACAAATCCCAATTCCCCCCGGAACGCATTGCGTTCCGGACATAAAATGAGGAAATGGCAGGTTTATTTTTTACGGGACAACCTGCCATTTCCTTAATGCGCGCACTACCCTGCTCACCGGCAGCCCCATGACATTGTAAAAATCACCTTCGATCCGCTCGATACCGACCACCCCGATCCACTCCTGTATCGCATAGGCGCCGGCCTTGTCATAAGGCCGGTAGCGATCCACATATCCCCTGATCTCGTGCAGACTCAGCTCATGAAAAAAGACCGAGGTCCTGTCCGAAAATGCCTGCTCCTCCCCATTCCTCCTCAGCACCACACCGGTGATCACTTCATGCCGCTTCCCGGCAAGGCGATGCAGGATACCCACGGCATCATCCCGGTCCCGCGGCTTGCCGATGATCTCGTCACCCAATACCACCACCGTGTCCGCCGCGATGATCACCCGCCCAGGCTCAAGAAAGGCTTCTACGGCGAGTGCTTTGTTTCGGGCGATATGCACAGGGATATCCACGATCCCGAGCCCCGGGGGCCAGGTCTCCGCCGTCTCCCGCACGATCACCTCAAAATCGACTTCCGCCCATTCCAACAACTGTTTACGCCGCGGCGAGCCCGAGGCCAAAACGATTTTATTCATAAATAATCGATACGAAAACAATAATGATGGTCAGTATGCCTGTCAGCATCACCGCTTTTATCACATTGCTCAGCACGTGATATTGCGCCTTTGTCTGCGCCCTGTAGAGCTTGCGCAGTATCCACAACAACGGCAGATCGATCAGCAACAACCCATAGAGCGTAAAGAGGATGCCCTCCCTTCGCAGCCCATAGAATTGCAGGATCACAAGGGCGCCTATCAACACGGCCAGCCAGGTGCCGGCAAAAACCTTGGCCACATTTACTCCCCAGACGATCGGCATCGTCCTGCAGCCATACCTCATATCTCCTTCCATATCCTCGATGTCCTTCACCACCTCCCGCACCAGCGACAGGATAAAGGCGAAACTGCTATAGACGATCGCATATTTGAAAAGAAGCGATACACGGTAGGTCTCGACCTCGCTACGTCCTCCCCTGAAGTGAATTTCGCTCACATACAACACCAGGACCACCCAGGCCGTCAGCAGGGAAATGATGATATTGCCGATCAGCAGCTTTCTCTTGAACGTCGTACTATAAAAATACAGCAGCACTACGCAGCCCAGGTTGCCCAGCGCGACCAGCGGATTCCTCAATTTGTAGCCGACATAAAAGCTGAGCAGCAAACCTATCCCCGAGAGTATCCAATGCCAGAGGATCGTCCACCGCCGCTTGATGATCTTATCGACCACCAGCCGCGCCGGCTTGTTGACCCTGTCGATATTCAGGTCGAAATAATCGTTGATAATGTACCCCGCCGCCGCGATCAGTACGGAAGACAGGGTAAGAAATCCGAAAAGCCGCGGCTCCAGAACGGGCACGGTCTTGAAGCCGGTGTCGATTGGATACAGAATGAACAAATAGAACAGCGTCTGCGTGAGAAAGATGAACACCAGGTTTGGCCAACGGATAAGTCGAAAAAAAGCACCTGTCAATTGCAGCATAGCCTATAGATTATTTTGAGGCGATGGTTGAGTCCAGCTCCCAATGCCCATTGAGTTTGAGGACCTTTTCCACAACATCCCGCACACAGCCCTGCCCACCGCCAAAAGAAGAGATATAAGTGGCAATATGGCGGATCTCCGGGGCAGCATCCGAAGGCGCACAGGCCAGACCCACGAAATTCATCGGGCCGGCATCCGGAATATCATCCCCCATATACAACATGTCCCCTGCATCCAGCTGATTGTCCTTTGCATATTGCTTTAGCAAATCAACCTTGTCATGAATATTCAGGAAAATATCCCTTATTCCCAGGTATTGCAGCCTTAGCCGCACCCCCTCCGAACTCCCGCCGGAGATCACCACTATCCGATACCCTTTTTTGATGGCCAGTTGCAGACAATACCCATCCCTGGCGCTCATACGCCGGATCTGCTCGCCCGTGTCAAATACCAATACGCTGCCATCCGTCATGACCCCATCCACATCAAATACAAAAGTTCGGATCGACTTGAATTTTTCCAATACGCTCATAGCAGATTACAATTAAAGCGAGCAAAAATACCCTAAATCCCCCTGTCGCCATCACGGTTTTTATTAACCCCGTAATAAGCCTCGATCTGAATACTGAATAACCGGTATAATTCACTCAAATCATTATAGTTGGATAATATTTTAAGATGGGTTGCAATCGTCCCGGCATCCCCCCTGACGGCAGGTCCCGTTTGCACGTCGGCAGGTGCATGTTCTTCCAGTCTTCCCGCTGTTTCCCGGATCAGCGGCAACAGCAGCTTGAAATCTACGCCCTCCTGCCGGCAGAAATCCGCCGTCAATGTGTACAGATAGTTGCTGAAGTTGTTGATGACGACGGCGGCCACATGCAACTTGAGGCGGAGCTCGTCGTCCGCCCATTGAACCTGCCGCGCCAGACTGCGCGCAAAAGCGTCGATCACCGGTATATCCGCCGGGTCCTCCGCATCGATAAGCAGCGGAAATTCCGGGGTAGGATGGATCTCGCGTCTCAGGCTCTGCAAGGGATAGAGAACACCACAACGAGCGCTGACGGCCAGCAACACCTTGCCAGATACGGCCCCGGCAGTATGGACGACAAACCGGCCGGGCAGCCGCACCCGTTCCCCAAACTCGGTGATGGCAGCGTCGCTCAGCGACACGATATATATTTCCGCATCCGGGTTGATGTTGGCCCATTCTGTGGCGAAGCCACACCCCCATTGCCTTCCAAGCCGCGCCGCGGCCTCCTGCTTCCTCGCTACTACCTGCAGCATGGCATGCCCCGCGGCCGCAATTGTATCCCCCAGCACCGTCGCGACATTGCCCGATCCAATAATTACTACCTTCATTTTGTATGTTTGCAGGGCCATGAAGATAACCCAAAATTTAGCACTCAGATACGCCCGCGCCCGGATAAACATCCTTTCATTGGCCTCCCCCCGCAAAGCCGTCCTCGAAGCATTTCGCCTTTTCGCCACCCCCCAGAAGCGACCGTCCGGCCGGGGATCGGATCTATTCAGGAAAGGCGACAAGCTCTCCTTCCACCATGACGGACACAGCATCCGCGGCCGTTGCTGGCTGCCTGCCGAACCCCCGGTCAAAAAGGTATTGCTCGCACATGGATGGGAATCCAGCTCCCGGTTTTTCGAGGACTACCTGCCTGATCTGCTCCAAAAAGGCTGTGAAGTGGTGGCCTTCGACGCCCCGGCACATGGCGATTCCGGCGGCAAACGCTTTCTCCTTCCCAACTACGTCCAGATCCTGCGCTCTATCGAGCAGCACCATGGTCCCTTTGACGCCTATATCGGCCACTCTCTCGGCGGCCTGGCTCTGTGCCTCCTGCTGGAAAGCAGCCCGCACAACGAGATGACCCGCCTCGTGCTCATCGCCCCAGCCGTGGAGACGACCATGGCCCTCGACGGCTTTGGCCGCCTGCTGCACCTCTCGCCCGAAACCGTCAGCGGCATGGATGACTATTGCCAGGAGATCAGCGGCCATCATTTTGACTGGTATTCCCTTCGCCGCGCACTGAAAGACATACATGGCCAGGTCCTCTATCTTCAGGATGAAGCGGATCGCGTGACCCCGCTCAAAGCCGCCATCAATGTCCAAAAAGACGGACACCCCAACGTTCGCTTCGTATTCACGCAAAGTCTTGGACACCGGCGGATCGCAAGCGATCCGGCAATCATGAAGCAGATCATGGACTTTATCTGACCGGCGTCATCCGAACGCCATCGCCGACGGGCCGGCTAACTGTTCTTTCCCTCTATCATCGGCACAAACGAGAAATTGTCGAAGATCTCCTCCGTGGCCGGTCCCTCTGCCTGGCGGGTCAGCCGCAGCATGCGTTGCACCTGCCCTTCCCCAACCGGGATCACCATCCGGCCACCGGGCTTCAGCTGTTCGATCAGCCGGGGCGGAATAAACGGCGCCGCCGCCGTGACGATCACCTTGTCGAAGGGGGCATAGGTCGGCAAACCTTCAAAGCCGTCCCCATAAAAGAACTTGAGTGCATGGTATTTTTTCAGGAAGGGGAATTGCTTGTTGCCGTCAAAAAGCTTTTTCTGCCGCTCGATGGTATAGACCTGAGCCCCCATTTCGGCGAGTACACAGGCCTGATAGGCGCTGCCCGTGCCGATCTCCAGTATTTTTTCAAAAGGTTTGAGCTCCAGCAGCTGGCTTTGATAGGCGACCGTATAAGGCTGCGAGATCGTTTGTCCCTCGCCTATCGGGAAGGCGCGATCCTCATAGGCTATTTTCACGAAGGCCGAATCCATAAAGAAATGCCGGGGGATGTGCAAGATGGCATCCAGCACCCGGGCATCGGTTATGCCCTTCTGCCGGATCGTGTCCACCAATTGGTTGCGCAGGCCCTTATGCAGGTAACTATCTTCAAAGGTTCTCATAAACTGGTGCAATTTAATCTGTTGCTAAATACTTTCCGCCCACATTTTTTTTTATAGCCCGGTTGGAAAGGGTAAATTGTTGCACTTTTATTCTAAAAACCCTAATCAAGCAAGTACATGACATTAAAAACGGGTAGTAAGCTGGCCTTCATGATGTTCGTCGAATATTTCATCTGGGGCGCCTGGTATGTAACGATGGGGTCTTATATGCCCGCCAATTTGCAATCATCCGGCCTGCAGATAGGCGCGGCCTACAGCGCCCTGGCCATCGCCACGATGATCTCTCCTTTCTTCGTCGGCCTGGTCGCCGACCGCTATTTCTCCGCCCAACGTATCATGGGTGTTTTGCATCTGCTGGGCGGCGTGCTCCTCTTCCTGGTCCCGATGATCAGCAATAACGCCGTTTTCTATTGGGCTATCCTTCTTTACTCCCTTTTATATATGCCGACTATCGCCCTCTCCAACAGCGTCGCCTTCAACCAGATGACCGATCCGGGAAAACAGTTCCCCTGGATCCGGGTCTTCGGAACCCTGGGGTGGATCGTAGCCGGCACCATCATCGGCGCCCTCGGACTCGAAAAAGTGGCCACTACCTTTCAGATCGCCGCCGGCGCCTCGGTCCTGCTGGGGCTTTTCAGTTTTGGGCTGCCGAATACGCCGCCAAAAGGCAAGGAATCCCAGGCGCCGGGAACGGAAGCCTTCGTCCTGTTCAAGGATAAACCCTACCTTATCTTTTTTGTTGCAGCCATTCTCGTCTGTATCCCGCTTTCCTTCTATTATGGCTTCGCGAATAACTTCCTCGTGGAGCTGGGCATGAAAAACTCCGCCTTTAAGATGACCCTCGGACAATACTCGGAAGGATTGTTCATCCTGGCCATCCCCTTCCTTTTCAACCGCATCGGCGTAAAGAATATGCTGCTTATGGGGATGACGGCCTGGATCCTTCGCTATGTTTGCTTTGCCTACGGCGATATCGGTTCCAACTCCTGGATGCTTTATGCCGGCATCATCCTTCACGGGGTGTGCTACGACTTCTTCTTTGTAACAGGATATATGTACACCGAAAAAAAGGCCGGCGAACGGATCAAGAATGCCGCGCAGCAGCTCTTCACCTTTGCCACCTACGGTCTCGGCATGTTCATCGGCACCTGGTTCTCGGGCTATATCGACGACGTATATGCCACCGGTTCGGGCACTCATGATTGGAAGCATATCTGGCTGGTACCGGCCTATATCGCCGCAGGCGTACTCATCTACTTTATCCTTTTCTTCCGCGAAAAAAAACAATTGCCCGTTAATCAATAATTCTTACGTCTATGCCAAAGATTGCCATGTTAGGCTCCGGCTTTATCGCCCGGTTTTATGCCGACTCCATTTTAGGTCAGCGGAGCCGCGACTCCGTCGTCAGCGTATACTCCCGCCGCAAGGAAAGTGCTGAAAAATTCGCGAAGGATTACCGCTGCAAGCACTCGACCACCGAAATGGAAGAAGCCATCGCCCATCCCAGCGTCGACATCGTCTGCATCGCCCTGCCCAATAACCTGCACGAGATAGCGGTCCTCCTTTGCTGCAAACACAGCAAGGCCGTCATGACGACCAAGCCCCTCGGGCGCAATGCTACAGAAGCCCGTCGCATGCTGGAGGCCGTCGAAGACGCCGGTATCTTCAACAGCTACCTGGAAGACCTCGTCTATACCCCCAAATTTCTCAAGGCCTACGACAGCGTGAAGAACGGCGCGCTGGGACGTATCCTCTGGGCCAAATCCAGGGAGACGCATCCTGGCCCCCACAGCGACTGGTTCTGGGATATCGAACAGGCGGGGGGCGGCTGTATCCTTGACCTCGGCTGCCATTGCGTGGAGATCGCCCGCAGCTTTATCGGCAAGGACATCCGGCCCATGGAGGTCATGTGCTGGGCCGATACACAGGTAAAACCTATCGACGCCGAAGACCATGCCATCGCACTTGTCAAATATGAGAACGGCGCCATCGGGCAGTTCGAAGTGAGCTGGACCTTCCGCGGCGGGCTCGATCTTCGCGATGAGGTCATGGGCACCGAAGGCACGATCTGGATCAATAATTTCCTGCGCACCGGGCTGGAGATGTTCACTACCGGCAAGGGCGCCGACTATGTGTCGGAAAAATCGGAAAGCAATACCGGCTGGCTCTTCCCCGTAGGGGACGAAATGAACGATCTAGGCTACAACCATATGTTCACCGATGTATTCAATGCCTTCGAACGTAACAAGGCGCCAAAGGAAACATTCTACGACGGCTACGTCGTCAACGCCGTACTGGACGCGGCTTACCGCTCGGCTAAGACAAAACTCTGGGAGCCGGTACAACTCGACATCTGGCGTGGGCGCATCGGCGTTACCAAAGACAGCCATCTCGTCGAATACGACGCCGATCATTACCTGATAAAAGAGGAAATGACGCACTATGGCGCGAAAAAAGTCATCCTCAAAAACAAGAATAGCGGGCTGATCTCGGAGAAAGTGCTTTCTTAGCCGGTTCGCGGTCCGGAAAGCCCGCCGCAGCGACTTTCCCACACCCAAATACCACGCAACGGCCTACGGGCCAACCTCTCCACACCGAATGTAAAAGTATTGCACATGCAGTGGAAAACATAGCCTGGGAAAATTCCTGGGCTATGTTATTTTTGAGTTAGTTCTTCGCTGCCAGGAGACGCTGATCCGTCTCCTGGCCGAAGAATCTCCTGTCCCAAAGCCGCCTTGTGCGGCTTGTCCGTCAGGACAGACTTTTATCCAACGGTTTTGCCGGATTGACTCCCCCAAAACTTTGCGGTCACTCATTTTATAACCTGCTATCTATTAACAAAATGGAGAACGGAAACGAGGTCTTATTGCGCGAAAACAAAGAACGGTTTGTCATCCTGCCGATCAACTATCCCAAAGTATGGGAAATGTACAAAAAGCACGAAGCCAGCTTCTGGACGGCGGAGGAGATCGACCTGGGAAGCGACGCACAGGACTGGGCGAAACTGAACGAAGGGGAACGCCATTTCATCTCCCACATTCTGGCCTTCTTCGCCGCCAGTGACGGCATCGTCAACGAGAACCTCGCCGTCAACTTCATGAGCGAAGTCCAGCTGCCGGAAGCCCGCTGTTTTTACGGCTTCCAGATCATGATGGAGAACATCCACTCCGAGACCTACGCCCTCCTCATTGATACCTACATCAAGGACCCCCAGGAAAAATATCGCCTTTTCCACGCCATCGATACGGTGCCCGCCGTGCAGAAGAAAGCCGAATGGGCCCTCCGCTGGATCCAGAACGGCTCCTTTGCCGAAAGACTGGTCGCCTTTGCAGCCGTCGAAGGCATCTTCTTCAGCGGCAGCTTCTGCTCCATCTTCTGGATGAAGAAAAGAGGGCTCATGCCCGGCCTCACCTTCAGCAATGAACTGATCAGCCGCGACGAAGGCCTCCATTGCGAATTCGCCTGCCTGCTGTACAGTATGCTCGAGAACAAGCTTCCTCAGGAAGAGGTCCTCGCCATCATCGGCGACGCCGTAAAGATCGAAAAGGAATTCATCACCGAAGCGCTCCCCGTCGACCTCATCGGCATGAACGCCCGGTTGATGCAGCAATACATCGAATTCGTCGCCGATCGCTGGCTCGATCAACTGGGTTACTCCAAACTCTTTAACGCCACCAACCCCTTCGACTTCATGGAGATGATCTCCCTGCAAGGCAAGACGAACTTCTTCGAAAAACGGGTAGGCGACTACCAGAAATCGGGCGTCATGTCCGGTAAAGAAGCACAGACCTTCAGCCTCGAAGAAGACTTCTAAAACAACCCACCTTCCCCGATCCGTATCCCTGAAAAACGAATAGCCGAGATGGCCCGCTACGTTTTTGTAACTATTAACCCATACATATATGTTCGTCATTAAAAGGAACGGGAAAAAGGAAAGCGTGAAATTCGACAAGATCACGGCCCGGATCGAAAAACTCTGCTACGGCCTCGACCGCCGCTTCGTCAATGCCGTCGACGTCGCCAAAAAAGTCATCGAAGGTCTCTATGACGGTGTCACTACCACTGAGCTAGACAACCTGGCCGCCGAAACGGCCGCCTCGCTCACGGTAAAGCATCCGGACTACGCCTTGCTGGCCAGCCGCATCGCCGTCAGCAACCTCCACAAGAACACCACCAAGAGCTTCTCCGGCACGATGCAGCTGCTCTACGAATGCTGCGACAGCAAGACAGGCAAGTATGTACCCCTCCTTTCGGAGGAGGTCTGGCAGGTAATTGCCGACAACGCCGAACTCCTCGACTCCACCATCATCTACGATCGTGATTATGGCTTCGACTACTTTGGCTTCAAGACCCTGGAGAAGTCCTACCTCCTCAAGGTCGACGGGAAAGTTGTCGAAAGGCCGCAACACCTCTATATGCGCGTCGCCATCGGGATCCACCATGCAGATGTCGAAAGCGCCATCAAGACCTACCACCTGATGAGCGAACGCTGGTTCACGCATGCCACGCCCACTCTCTTCAACGCCGGTACCCCCAAGCCGCAGATGAGTTCCTGCTTCCTGCTGACCATGAAGGACGACAGCATCGACGGCATCTATGACACCCTCAAGCAAACTGCCAAGATCTCGCAGAGCGCCGGCGGCATTGGCCTCTCGATCCACAATATCCGCGCCACCGGATCCTATATCGGCGGCACGAACGGCACCAGCAACGGCATCATCCCGATGCTGCGCGTATTCAACGACACTGCCCGCTATGTGGACCAGGGCGGCGGCAAACGCAAGGGCGCCTTCGCCGTCTATCTCGAACCCTGGCATGCCGATATCTTCGAGTTCCTCGACCTCCGTAAGAACCATGGCAAGGACGAGATGCGTGCACGCGACCTCTTCTACGCCCTTTGGATACCCGACCTGTTCATGCAACGTGTAGAGAACGGCGGTAACTGGAGCCTGTTCTGCCCCCACGAAGCGCCAGGTCTGCACGAATGTTGGGGAAAAGAATTCGAACAATTGTACGCCAAATACGAGACCGAAGGCCGCGCCCGCCGTACCATAAAAGCCCAGGACCTTTGGTTCGCGATCCTGGATGCGCAGATCGAGACCGGCAACCCCTATCTCTTGTATAAGGACTCCGCTAACCGCAAGTCCAACCAGCAAAACCTCGGCACCATCAAGAGCTCGAACCTCTGTACCGAGATCATCGAATATACCTCGCCCGACGAGATCGCAGTGTGCAACCTGGCATCGCTGGCACTCCCCCGCTTCGTGATAAACGGCGTATTCGATCACCAGAAATTATACGAGGTCACCTATGAGGTCGCCAAAAACCTCAACAAGATAATCGATCATAATTTCTATCCCGTCGAAGAAGCCCGCAATTCCAACATGCGCCACCGCCCCATCGGGCTCGGCATCCAGGGACTGGCCGACGCCTTTATCCTGCTTCGCATGCCCTTCGAAAGCGATGAGGCCAAAAAGCTCAACAAGGAAATATTCGAGACCATCTACTTCGCGGCTATGACCGCGTCCAAGGATCTGGCCAAGATCGACGGCCCCTACTCGAGCTTCGCCGGTTCGCCCGCCTCCAAAGGCCAGTTCCAGTTTGACCTCTGGGGCGTAGAACCCTCGCACCGCTGGGACTGGTATCGCCTGAAGGACGAGGTCGTCAAGCACGGCATCCGCAACTCCCTGCTGCTGGCGCCCATGCCCACCGCGTCCACGTCTCAGATCCTTGGTAACAACGAATGTTTCGAGCCCTACACGTCCAACATCTATGTACGCAGGGTGCTGAGCGGCGAATTCGTGGTTGTCAACAAACACCTCCTCAAGGATCTCGTCGACCTCAACCTGTGGAATGACGAGATGAAGACTAATATCATCTTCCACAATGGATCCATCCAGGAAATCGACGAAATACCCCAATACCTGAAGGAGATCTATAAGACGGTCTGGGAGATCAAACAGCGCAATATCATTGACATGGCTGCCGACCGCGGCGCTTATGTATGCCAGTCACAGTCACTCAATCTGTTCGTGGATTCGCCTTCCGCAAACAAACTGACCTCCATGCACTTCTATGCCTGGAAGAAAGGACTCAAGACCGGCATGTACTACCTGCGTACCCAGGCCGCCTCTCAAGCCGTACAATTCACCGTCGAACGCCAGGGCGGCAAAATGGTGGAACCGCTCGTCAACCCGGCCGCAGTCCAGGTCGCCGAAGCTGAGGCCGGCGAGGATGTGATCGGACCCACCTGCAGCATGGAAGACGGATGCGTCACGTGCAGCGCTTAATCACCCCGGTACCCAGTAGACAAACTGATCCCGACTCCGGAAACAATAAAAAAAGGGCCCTCTCGTTTTGTGAGGGCCCTTAATTTATCCTATAATTTGTATCCTGTATGAGTATCCGCCCTAAGGTTATTTGCGCGCATGTTCTTTTCTCCTTTTTGTTTTTCATTGCCTGTAAGAAAACTTCGACACCGCCGGCCTCGACGCCCCCACCGCCCACGCCGCCCACAATAGCAAGCCCGTCTGTCACAGCTCTTTTGTCTGCAACACTCCATCCGGGCGATACCGTAACGATTCTCGGCAAAAACCTGGGAATCATCATCGCACACCTCAGTATTTCTCTTAATGACAGTATTCCCCTGACCGTCTATCAGGCAAAAGACAGCATTGTAACCGCTGTACTGCCCGGTGCCAGCCGCTTCCCCTATTACGGAAGCCGCAGTTTCCAACTGGATTTTAAACTGGCCGATAGTACCACCTATTTTGATACTCTCACCATTTCCGTTGCCGTACCCGAACCAACGGGCTGGTTTAAAGTCTATGCCAGTATAACGACTTTTAACACTTACACTTTCCAGCCCGTGGGTATTAATTTTCCTTCGGACAGCATAGGCTATTTGTTTACCGCCAACATGACGCTGAAAACGCGGGACGGCGGCGATTCCTGGCAGCAAACGGGTGATTCCCTGGTGTCTTCACCAACCTGTATGTATGTTTTGGATAGCAGCCACTTATGGTATGGTGGACTCTTTGGTAACATTATCTCCAGTTCCGACGCGGGAAATTCCTGGTCAGGATATGCGGCCCTGAATTATCAAACAAACGATTTAGACGGGCTCTACATGTCATCGCCTACCAGCGGAAAATATGTAAATGGTTTTGGACAGATCTACAGTATCACGGGAAGTCCCGGCGCCACCACCGCGACCCTCGAATACCAAAGTCAAAACTATGGTGGCATTGGAGGGAACGAGGTCGTATATCCATCCTTTTCCAGTATTGATCAAAATAATTTACTGATTGGCGGAGCATTTACGTTTACTGTCAAGACCAATGGCGTATACGATGAATATTCGCTGCCGTCAAATGTATTCACTGCTCAGATCGTAAAGGTCCAACTGGTCAGCAGCACTCTTGGCTACGCGTTTGATTATAATGGCAATCTCTTTCAATACACGGGCAACCGTAATTGGAGTAGTCTCAACAAGCAAGGCACTGCCTTCTGGTTCACCAGCGCAACGACCGGCTATATCGCCGACAGCCAGAACATTTACCAAACGAACGATGGCGGACAGACATGGACCCCCGCATTCGCGCTCCAAAGCGGCGACGTGGTGTACGCCTTTGCGGCACATAACGGAAAGGTCTGGGCGATTGGGAGCAACGGCACGACGACAGGGTTCATCTACAAATACAACCCATAGGCCCTTTAAAAAGACCTAAGGGTTTTCAGTTATTGCATTTCTCGACGGCCATGTATACTTTGGGTCTTGTAATCTCAAACCCTAAAAAAAACCGTTATGTTTACCAAGACCAATCTCATCTCCGCCAGCTTGTTCCTCATCATCGCTATCGCTCAAATGGCACTTTCTTAAGCCAGTTCAAGCCCTTTTATTATCCCTTCTATCCGCGCGCCCATTTCCGCATTGACCCTGTCAAAATCGGCGGCCGTCGGCAATAAACCGTGCACGCTGAAATAGAACTTTATCTTGGGCTCCGTACCGCTCGGACGGGCCGAGATCTTACTGCCGTCCGCAAGGATGAACTGTAACACGTTCGACTTCGGCAGATCGATCTCCCAGGCTTCGCCCGTCTGCAGGTTCCTACCCGTGTGGATCTCATAGTCCAACAACTGCACCACAGGTGACCCGTTGATCGCAACAGGTGGATGGCTGCGATACGCACTCATCATGTCGGCGATCTCCTTCTGACCATTCATGCCCTTCTTGGTAATGGAGATAAGGTGCTCTTTGTAAAAACCGTATTCCACATACAGGTCGATCAGTTTATCGTAAAGGCTGCGTCCTTTGTCCTTTTCATAAGCGGCCATCTCACACAGTATCGCAACGGCACTCACCGCATCCTTGTCCCGGATCTGGCTGCCGATCATCAGTCCATAACTTTCTTCACCCCCGATCACATAGTTCTCCTGCCCCTCTTTTTCCTTGATCAACTCGGCGATGTATTTGAAACCCGTCAGCACACTGTAACATTTCACGCTGTTGCGCCGCGCGATCTCGTCGATCAGCTCCGTGGTGACGATGGTCTTCACTACCATATCCGCAGGCCCCGCGATGCCCTTCGCCTTGCGCGCTTCGATCATATAATTGAAGGCAAGCGTCGCCGTCTGGTTGCCATTGACCAGCACCCATTGCCCTTTTTTGTCCTTTACGCCGATCCCCACCCGGTCGGCGTCGGGATCAGTGCCAAGCAGGATATCCGCATCGATCTGCTGCGCCTTCCGAAGACCGATGCTCATCGCTTCGCTCTCCTCCGGGTTCGGATAGATGACCGTCGGGAAATTACCATCGGGCGTCGCCTGCTCGTCGACCACATGTACGTTCGTAAAGCCAAAGCGCTGCAGGACTTCGGGTACCAGCTTAATTCCCGACCCATGGATAGGTGTATAGACGATCCGCAAATTGTGCTGACGTTCAACCACTTCAGGATAAACACTTAGATTTCTGACCATCCCGATGTAGGCTTCATCGATCGCAGCCCCGATCATCGTGATATTGGACTCGCCTCCGCCCCATTTTACGGCTTCGACGCCGGGGATCTTTTCCACTTCCCTGATCACATTCTTATCATGCGGCGGCACCAATTGCCCCCCATCATCCCAATAGGCCTTGTACCCATTGTATTCCTTTGGATTATGCGAAGCCGTACAAACCACACCGCCCTGGCATTGCAGATGCCGGATGGCAAAGCTCAGCTCAGGGGTCGGGCGCAGCGACTGAAAGAGAAACACTTTTATCCCATTGGCAGCGAAGATGTTAGCCGTTGTCTCCGCAAAAAAACGGCTGTTGTTGCGGCTGTCATGTGCGATGGCTACCCGCACTTCCTTGCCTGGAAAGGACGATCTCAGATAATTGGCATATCCCTGGGTTGCCGTCCCGATTGTGTATTTGTTAATGCGATTGGTGCCCACCCCCATGATCCCGCGCAGCCCGCCCGTGCCGAATTCCAGGTTACGGTAGAAGCTTTCAATCAATTCGTTAGGGTTCTCTTCCTGCAGGCGCCTGATCTCCTCCTTGGTCGCCTGATCATAATTGCCTTCTAACCATTGCTCTATCTTTTGCTTTATAGCAGCATCCATTTTTGTCAAGTTTTTATCCCGATCCTACAGGATCGATGGGCCAACAATTTCGGGAAGATTGAACATATTAACAAATCCCGACCTAAAGATTCCCCGGCCCCTCTATATTATAAATAAAGTACTACATTTGTATCCCCGACCCTCCAGCCCACCTCAAGCAAACAAGACAAATCCATTGAAAGCCTTCTCATGGTAAGTATAACTTACCCTTCACAATAACAGGTGAAAGATTTGCTGCTATTTTCTGTGCCATTTGATAATACGAATACCTCTAAACAGGAACAAGGATGAAGATGTATCTGCTCCTTCGTAATAACAAACAAAGCGGCCCCTACTCTTTTGATGATCTCAAGAGCATGGGATTGAAAGCCTATGACCTCGTATGGTTGGAAGGCAAGAGCGCCGCATGGCGATATCCGAGCGAGCTCGAAGAACTCAGCTCCTTCGCCCCCGCTGTGGAAGAACAGCCGTTCGACCGCTTCTACAAAAAAGCTTCCCCCGCCGCGGCAACTGCCAATAACGTCTTTAATGATTCTTCTGGCAATGATATCGGTGTTTCCGTCAGGTCAACGACCGAGATGCCCGTTGCGGTAGAGGTGGAAACGCAATCGCCTAAGTCCACTCCCATGGCATCGCCCGGGAAACGCATCATCTATGTGACGATGCCGGCAGGAAAAAGCCCCGCCGGACGCGAATCCACTGTTACGGAAAAGCCGGTCCGCGAACCCGCATTTCGCGAGCCCGTCACCGAAACGTACCGCGAGATACCCGTCCGGGAGCCCATCGTGCGTGAAATAGCCCCATCCTATGCCAGGGCAGCGATTGAGGATTATTCTGCACAACCCGCTGATGAGCAAATGTCACTTGTGGATTATTTGCCTCGTCGCAAGTCTCGCAAGACGTCGCTTAAGAATCCAAACACTAGGGCAGTCACCCATTTCGTCGCCATCGGCCTAGGCATCCTCGCCCTGCTGGCAGCTGGTATTTTCATCGGTCTTTCCCTGAATAAAGATACCCTCGGCCTTCAGCATAAAATGGTGGCCAATGTACCGGCCGAATCTAAACAGCCTATCGTTCACCCCACAGCGCAGCAACTGCCGGAGCCCGCTGTCACGTCCCCATCCGCTTCCACGGATCAGGAGAACCCAACAGTGAACAACGCTGCCGTACCCACGCGGACGGTCAAAACGACCCCGCAAACGAGTGGCAAATCGAGCCCCCAGTCGGCTGGTAAGACAGCAAGGGATCGGTCGGCACACGGAGCGGTACAATTTACCACCGTCCCCGCGACAAAGGACTCTGCCACCGCTACGATCCCCGCCATGCAACGCGAGGCCGTCCATCGCTCAGATAATGCCGAAACACGTCACGATAACACGGGTACTGTAGACAAAGATGCCCTGCGGGCCGCAGTGGCTAACCAGGTCAGCGTCGGTGCTAACAACTATTCCATAGGAACCTTCGGTGGCATCAGCAACCTGCAGGTCACCGTGACTAACCGTTCCTCCTACCCACTCGACCTGGTCGTGGTAGAGGTGCAATATGTCCAGGCAAATAAGAAAGTCTTTAAAACTGAGCCTCTTTATTTCCACAGTATAGGCGCCGGTTCGGCCCTCATGCTCGAGGCGCCCAAGAGCTCACGCGGTATAAAAGTGCAATACAAAGTAACGACGATCAATTCAAGGGAGTTGGGGCTTCCTGGAGTCTAAGATGCTCATTAACAAATTGGTAAAGATTATTTCTGCTCATTTCTTCTCATTTGGCACAGAAGTTGAAAATCTATCTCGTGCCTACGACCCACCACCTGTTCAATCTCTTAATTAGAAGCCTGTCGCGCAACGATTACAGCGCATTTGCCGTCAAGCATATGCGGTTTGTCAATGGAAATTAAAAATTAGAACCGGTATGAGAAATGCAATCGTGCAATTATGTTTAGTGATTATAGGTGTATCCAGTATTCATGCGGTAAGATTGTTACAGACCTCTTCCTTCCATCTCAGAACCTTGCCGACCGACGGCGCCGACAGAGTATGGGCTATCCAGGGAAAAGATTCTATAGAAATGATGAATGTTAACGGGGAATATATCCTTAGGTCCATCAACCCCGGTCGCTGGCGGGTATCGGTACAGGCCAATGAACCCTACCAGAACACCCGCTACGATGTCAACGACGTAAAACCTGGCACCGATATCGATCTCGGCGAGATCCGGCTTAGGAAATGAGCGGCAAAGCCGCGAATTTCCTTAACAGAACTTCCTCGGTCGCAGCCTGATCCGTACGGAACCATTTCTCCAGGAACGTGCTGTATATCGCCCTAAAGTCATACTGCATCGCCAGATTGTCATTGACAGTCAGCTTGGACGGCCATACGGGATTCTCTCCGACGATCCCCGGTTTTACCCCGTCTCCAAACACAAACACCGGCGCCGCGGCCCCATGATCGGTCCCTCCGCTCGCGTTCGATTGTATCCTTCGCCCGAACTCGGAGAATGTCATTCCCACGACCCGGTCACTCACCTGCAGATAAGTCAGATCGTCCTGGAATGCATTGATGGCCTCCGATAATTTGCCCAAAAGCTTACCATGAACTCCTGTCGAAGTGTCCGTAGCATCGGTCTGTTTGGCATGGGTATCAAAACCGCCGATGCTTACCAGGTAAATGCGCGTTTGCAGGCCACCCGCAACCAGTCGCGCGACGATCTTCAACTGATCCGCCAGCGGATTCTTACCGGCAGCAGGGTATTTGTCGGACTGTTTCGTCACCTTCTGAGCTGCCTTTTTTATCACCCCCGCATATTGATCCGTTTTTACCGCCATCTCCCGGATATAGGCCAGTTGATCGCCGGCACGCGAATCCGATATGGGTGCCGCTTTATCCCCGATCAGGTCGTAAAAGCTGGTGGGATTGCTGA